>OJPK01000004.1_pt1 | contig 315643 bp, 315 predicted proteins | sample 1598491 | NCBI WGS metagenome assembly OJPK01 (sample SAMN03922487, study PRJEB24848) | human gut metagenome | isolation source: stool sample | host: Homo sapiens | place: Germany | collected 2011-05 | reverse complement strand
TTTTGACATATAAAAACCTCGTTTCTATTTTGTCCAAGAAACGGGGTTCATATCATAAGTAACTCCTATTTTTTGTGTTTTATATTTTTTATCCCATGATATAGTGAAAAACTTATTTTATATGTGTTATACCAAAATTTACTTATAATTAAATCAAATTCTCCAACTAACTCTACAACATGTCCACCAAAACTTTTCTTGAATAAGTATAATCCATATAATGGGTTATCTTCTCTAAAGTCTCCAGTAATACCATAAAAATTATATCTTTTATAACCATTCTGAACAGCATACTTAATGCCATCAAAATGAAGAGTATAAGCAGATTGAAATTGCATTAGAGAAGCAAGTGAACCTCCATATAAAGATAGTACTTCATCTCCATATACTAGAAATAATATTCCTCCTAGTAAAGTTTTATTTCCATATTCTTCCTTATATTTTTTAATTTTATCTAATTGTTTATTTAATCTTTCAATACTTTCTTCATCCTGTTTATTTCTTTGTTCATATTTCTTTTGATTCATCTTCAAAATATTATTAGATTTTTTATCTATTCTATCTTTTAATTCTTTTTTTATTAGATCTAATTCATCTTGCGTATTTTTTTCATATAAATCAAAATCAATTTCAGCAACACGTATCTTTAATATTCCGCTATCATGTAAACTGTCCCACATTTTTTCATAATATGAAAGTGGTCTATCAACAAATTCACGTCTATCAGATGTATGTTGCATAATATCTTTAAATTTAGGCAACTCACTACGTTCAATTTCTCTAGTGGTGATGCCACATTTTTCATTTTTTCTTAATATTTGACGAGTTTTAGATTCCATATCCTTTAATACTTCATCCATATTTCTATCTGTATTAATGACATGCATCCATCTAGGTTGTAATGTATCTTGCATAAGGTTAAATCCAAAATGTTTATAACCAAGTTTCTTAAGGTTATCAACAACAACACTGTTATCAAAGCCACCTTGAACTAGTTTACCATCATTATCATGTTCCTTATAGGCAACATAAGGATCTATCTTTACAAATATACCATTATTCTTTTTCACAAATAATTTTATTTCTTTAGTAAAAGTCTCTAACGTCTTATAGTCCTTATAATCAACTAAAAAACCTCTAGGAGAATAAAACATATATTTATTAAACAAAGGTATTTTCTTTGCTAATAATAAAGCGCACCCGCAACTTTTTCCATCATCATCTAAAGATACATAAAAGTGCTTCCACCCATTAACAGACTTTAAATTAGCCCATTCCATTGTTTGGTGAAATGTAATTTGTTCACTTTTATCAGCCAAATTTTTAAATTCCTCTTTACTTACTTCTATTAACTTCATTTTCAATCACCTTCTTTGATTTTTTTCTTACTATCTTCCTATACAATGGAACCATTTTTGTAAAAACAAAATACATAAGCGGATTGGTAACATAATCGAACTCTCCTAAGAATTCTACATAATCGCCACCAAATTTTTTCTTGAATTCATGCAATCCCATACGGGGATTATCTTTTCTAAGGTCACCAATAGTACCAAATTGGTCATAAACTCTATAGCCTTTATTTTTACAATACTCTAAGTGAGTTAAATAAGTGTAGTAATTAGCGTAAGTTTCTGTAAGTATATTTTCATTACCTGCATATAAAACCCATGCTTTATCAGCATACTCAATAATCATATGTGCATTAAGGATTAGCTCATCACCATACTTTTCTAATACTTCACTGTACTTTTTGATATCACTTTTAACCTTATCTAACTGATTATTAAATTCTTTTAATTTGTTTTTAGCACTTTTACCCATATTTTCTTTAGGCAATTTATCTATTTCTACTTGCAAACTATCTTTTCTTTCATTTAATTCTTGTAATATTTTACTAGGAAATATTTTTCCTAAAAATAAGGTCATGTTATTATCTTCATTATACATTCTGTAAAGAGTTTTATAATAACTACTATCATATGAAACAAAGTCTTTTCTTTCCTCAGTAATCATCATCAATTGACAAAACTTATCAAGATCTTCATCTGTTCCTATTGAAACCTCACATCCTAGTTTAATAGCTTTGTTTATTCTTTGTTTTGTAGTTTTAGAAAAGTGCTCTTTAATAGTATCCATATCTTGTTCTAAATCAATTCTAAAAGTAAAGCGTGGTTGCATTGTTTCAAAATTTTTCGTAAATCCTAAATGTTTATAACCACTATTAGTAATCATTTCAAAAATTTTAGTAGAGTCATATGGTAATTTAACTTCTTCCTCTAAATAATTTTGCTCTTTTCTTATAATATCTGGATCAATTTTTAAAAATATGCCTTTTTTTGCTTTAACAAATTTTACAATTTCTTTAGTAAATAGAGAAAAAGTTTTTTCATCATTGTAATCCAATACAAATCCCCTAGGAGAATAAAAATAGCTATATCCCAATGGTAACTTTTTTTGTAGGAGCAAGGAAGATGCAATTATTTCATTATCTTCATTCTTTAGTCCTAAATAATATGGAAATAAGCCTTTTTTTGCTTTTGCAAACTGTCCCCAAGCATATGATTGCAAAAAGTGAGATTTATACTTATTGTTTTTGACAAACTTTTCGTACTCTTCCTTTTCTAGATTTACTAGTTCATACATGTTAATCTTCTCCTTATCTATTTATTAGTATAACATAATTAGGTAATAAAATATAATAAATAACAAAAAAAGAGTCCAAAGACTCTAAATCATATATAAACTACCATTATTTGTTCCTATATCACTACTTAGTTTAGAAGAGTAATTAGTTTTTTCTTCCAATTTACAAACTTTTTTCTCTAACGAATTAACCTTGCCTTTAAGCTGAAGTATTTCCTGCTCCATTTCTTGTATTTTCATCATTGGGTCAAATCCCATTTGTGGCATATTGACTGGGAAATTAACACCATTATTATACATACCATAAGGATTATAATTCATGTTTTACAGTCACTCCTCTTCATATTGTATGCTAAAATGAAAAAATATGTTAAAATAAGATGAGTGTATATTTAGAAAGAGGTAAGAAATGCGTTTAAGAAATATAAAAAACAAAGAAGAAATCATTAAAAATTCTCCTTATATAGTAGAAAATAGTGAAGAATACAAGGGAAAATGGAGTAAATTATTTAATAATAATAATCCAATATATATTGAAATAGGAATGGGCATGGGAAAGTTTATTAGAGAAAATGCCATAAAACATCCGGATATAAATTTTATAGGAATAGAAAAAGAAGATAAAGTTTTAGCGCGAAGTCTTCCGTTAATAGAAGAAAATATTGATAATTTAAAAATATTAAGACTTAATGCTTTAGAAATAGACAAAGTTTTTGCAAATGAAATAGATAATATATATTTGAATTTTTCTGATCCATGGCCTAAACTTCGACATAATAAGCGTCGTCTTACAAGTAAAATATTTCTTGAAAAGTATGAACATATTTTTAAATCAAACATTACTAAAACTATAGAGCTAAGAACAGATAATGAGGAACTTTTTATTTACTCTTTAGAAACTCTAAGTACAGCAGGGTATCATTTATCTAATATTACATTTGATTTAAATGCAACAACCCCTGAACGTATAACAACAGAATATGAAGATAAATTTAGTGAAAGAGGCAATAAAATTTATTATCTAAAAGCTAGCAAGTAATATAAAAATTTGGTATAATTACTAGATAGAGTAGGTGAAAATATGAAAAAAAGATACATACTTTTATTCGCCATATTTCTAGTCATGGTGAGTGGTTGCAGTATAAAAAAAGCAAATTATGATAGTATAGATGACATTATAAATAATGTTTTATTAGAAGAACCAACTTCCAGTAACACATCATTTAATGGCTATTCATATTATATTCCTAATACATTAAAAATAGAAAATAAGGAAGAATATAATACTGTACTTTCTGATGAGTATAATAATAAGTATTATATCTATGTAGACTCAGTAGGATACTATAATAAAGTAGTAAATACTTATAAAGAAGATAGTAATAGTTATTATTCAAAAAAAATTACTTCTAAAGGTTCAAAAAAAGATGGTTATTTAGAAATAAATGAGGTAAAAGGTAAATATTTTGTTGAAGCTGTCTATAATTATGGTAAAATAGAAGTATATACTAGTAAGAGTCATTTGAACAATACCCTTATAAATCTAAGTCAGGTATTATCATCACTTAAATATAATGATAAGGTACTAGCAACCATCATTGGTGATAATGTTTTAAATTATAAAGAAGAAACTTTTAACATATTTACTACTAAAAAGAGTACAACAAACTATCTAGATTATATTGAACAATATGATAAGAGTAATGATAAAAATAATAATTTAGAAGACAACGATCAAATAGATATTAATAATGATGACGAGTAGAGAGGTGTTTTATGAAAATATTAGATAAACTAAAAAATGCTCTTTTTGAAGAAGAGTATGTTGAAATAGAAGAAAAGCCAAAAAAGGTTAAACCAGAAAAACAGAAGAAAGAGCAACTTAAGAAAGACAGTTTTCATAAGGAGGAAAAAAAATTTGTTGAGGAAAAACCTATAGCAAAAAGAATTGTTCCAACCGAGAAAAAAGAAAACTCTGTAGAAAAGGAAGAAAAAAATGAATTCATTAGAGATAATGAATTTACTAAACCAAAGGAAGAACCAAAATTTACCATTGTTACTGATGAAGACCTAACAGTTGATGATACTAAATATCAAAAACCACCAGTAGAAAAAGAAATTATATCTCATAAAACTCGTGAAACTATAAAAAGAGAAGAATTATACAATAATAAAGAACAAAAAGAACCAGAGGTAAAATTATATCAGGCAAAAAAAACAGAAAGCTATCTAGATAATTATACTCCACATGAATATGGAAAATATGAGAAAAAGAAGGAAAAAGAGGTGTTTAAACCATCTCCAATAATTTCCCCAATTTATGGTATAGTGTCTGATACTGATCAAGACATTAGAGAACAAAAACAAGAAATCAGACTTACAAGCGCAATAAGTCATGAAAAAATGGATTTAGATGAAATCAGAAAAAAAGCTTTTGGAGATTTAACTGATGATTTAAAAGATAATATTAATTATGGACGTACTACTACAGTTGTTAAAGAAGAAAAAGAAGAACCTTCTAATTTACTTTTAGATTTAACAGACGAAACTAAGGCTCCAGAAATTAGTAATGTTACAATGGGTGATGCCGAAGAATACTTCGAAGATTTAGGCCTTGAATATAATAAAGACTATATTGATTCGTCAAAAACAACAAGAGTGGAAAAAAACGCTAATCTAGATCAAGAAAGAAAGGCAATTCCAGTTACAGATGGCCAAAATAGTAGTACAATTTTAATAAAAGATAAAAAAAATGAAAATGAAGTAGAAACTAACAAAGACAAAGAAGAGAAACCAGATGACTCTAATCTCTTTGATTTAATTGATTCAATGTACGAGGAATAAAAGGAGAAAACATGGAAACAACAATTTTTGTATTACAAGTATTATTATATATAATTGGAATAATATTATTAGTAGTACTAACTATATTAGGAATAAGATCAATTCAAGTTTTAGATAAAGCTGATAAAACGATTGATAATATTAACAATAAAGTTAATTCCTTAACAACTCTGTTTAACACCATTGATAAAGTTAGTACAGGTGTCTCATATGTTACAAATACATTTGTAGACAAAGCAACCAGTGCAATTTCTAAAATATTTAGATCAAAAAAGAAAAAGGAAAGAGAGGAAGATATATATGAGTAAAAAAGGATTAGGAAAGTTTGTAGCAGGAGCTGCTGTAGGAGCAGGACTTGGAATTTTATTTGCACCTAAAAAGGGTACAGAAATTAGAAAAGAATTAAAAGAAAAAATTGATGATTTATTAGATAAAATCAAATCTCTTGACAAGGAAGATATTCAAAAGGAATTTGAACAAAAAATAAATGAAATAAAAAAGGAATTAGAAGATTTGGATAAAGAAAAAGTTCTAAAAATAGCTAAAAAGAAAGGCGAAGATATCAAAGAACAAGCCCAAAAGTTAGTAGATTTAGCTGTTGAAAAGGGAACTCCAGTATTAGAAAAAGCTGCTAATGAAGTAAGAGAAAAGGCAATTGATGTAACAAAATCAGTATTAGATAAACTAGAAAAAGAAGGAAAATAACTTCTTTTTTTATAAAATTGTTTGAAAAAATTTAAATTAATGTTACAATGTAGGTGAGAGAAGTAAATAGATTGGGACGATTGTTTATTTTTTCTCTCACTAATTAGTAAATAAATATTAATATTTTTTAATGATTAATGAAAAGTAGAAAATAACATTTTAATTTAGAGATTCTATGGTTGGTGAAAATAGAAAAAATTTATTTTTGAATTACACATTATGAAAAAAACAGTTTATCGCTTTAAGATACTAAGTGCATAGTTTACTATGAATTAAGGTGGTACCGCGAGCTGTTCGTCCTTATTTGGGATGAACGGCTTTTTGTATATAAGGAGGAAAAAATGACATTATTTGAAGAATTACAATGGAGAGGATTAGTTAAAGATATTTCTGATCCTAAAATTATTGATATTATTAATGAAGGAAAAGCTACATTTTATTGGGGAACAGATCCTAGTGCTGATAGTCTTCATATTGGACACTTATCAAGTCTTTTAGTAGCTAAGAGGCTTGAGCAACATGGCCATCATCCTATTCTTCTAGTTGGTGGGGCAACAGGACAAATTGGAGATCCACGTCCAACAACAGAAAGACCTATGATTACTAAAGAAGCAGTTTCAAAAAACTTTGAAAGTTTAAAAAAGCAAGTAACAGATTTATTTGGGTATGAAGTAGTTAATAACTATGATTGGTCCAAAGAAATAAACTTTATAGATTTTCTAAGAGATTATGGAAAGTTTTTCAATATAAACTATATGCTTGATAAAGATATTATTAGAAGAAGATTAGACACTGGTATTACTTATACAGAATTTTCATATATGATAATGCAAGCTCTTGACTTTCTACATTTATTTGAAACAAAAAACTGTGTTCTTCAAATGGAAGGATCAGACCAATGGGGAAATATTACTGCTGGTATAGATTTAATAAGAAAGAAAACAGGAAAAGAGGCCTATGGTTTTACAGTTCCTCTAATAACTGATAGTACCGGTAAAAAACTAGGTAAGAGTGAAGGAAATGCTATTTGGTTAGATAAAAATAAAACATCAAGTTATGAACTATATCAGTTTTTCTTAAATGTTGAAGATTGTATGGTTATTGATTATTTAAAGAAATATACTTTCCTATCAAAAGAAGAAATTGATAAATTAGCTGAAAGTACCGAAAAAGAGCCAGAAAAAAGATTAGCGCATAAAACATTAGCTAAGGAAATCGTTACATTCTTACATGGTGAAGAAGCATATGAAGAAGCCCTAAATATAACCAACAGTCTATTTAGTGGAAACATTAAAAATCTATCATCTAAAGAAATAATGCAAGCTTTTAAAGGATTGGAAGCATATGAAATAAATGAAGCAAAAAATATTGTTGATCTATTAGTTGAATCAAGCATTTGCAGCAGTAAAAGAGAAGCTAGAGAGTTTGTTCAGAATGGTTCAATATATATTAATGGTGAAAAAACTAACGATTTAGAGACAATAATAGATAAAAATGTAGCCATAGATAATAAATATATTATCATTCGTCGAGGTAAGAAAAAATATTTTATGGTTGCCTTTAACGATTAATTATAAGGAGTACTAAGATGACAACGATATATCTAGTCAGACATGGAGAAACAGATGAAAACAGCAAAAATATTATTCAGGGACGTAAAAATACGCATTTAAATACTAAAGGAGTACAAAAAACAAAGGAATTACGCCAAACAATAATATCTTTAGGCGTTGATATATGTTACACTTCACCACTTTTAAGAACATTAGAAACAGCCTTCGGTTTAGTAGCCGACAAAGCTTTGATAATAAAAGATGATCGCCTTTTAGAACGAAATATGGGTATATTTGATGATAAAAATATTAAGGAATATAATCCTGAAAAATATTGGGACTATAATCTAAACTCATCAGATGATGGAGTAGAATGTTTAACTGATTTATTTGAAAGATGTCAAAACTTTTTAGATGATGTTATTATTAAAAATAAAGACAAAAAAATATTAATAGTATCACATGCCTCAGTAATAAGGTGTATGCATCATATTCTAAGAAATACCGATTTAAATAATGAAAAACTACATATTCCAATACCAAATAGTTATTTTGAAGTAATAGAGTTAGATTAATATGAATATAGAAAAAAAGTTTCAACAATTAGTTGCCGAAACTACTAATTTTAAAAGTAATAAATATGTGTCAAAGAACATAGACAATCATTCTGCTCTAGACAAATTTTATAAAGATAAGTTAGAATTATCCCCTTTTAGAAGAAGAAATGGTCAAATTTTATTAAAACATTTAGGTACTATGTTAAAACTTAGTAATCAAGAAAATATAGAATGGCTTGGTTATAAAGCAATTTATAGCCAGAAAAAATTTATGGAAACATTAGCTGCTAGTATCGATAAATATAGTTTTCCCATGGAAATATCTGAATTGTTTCAACAACTATATACAAAAATTGATAATGAAAATTTACGCAAAAATATTTTTACTGCTGATATGAATAAAAAACTCGTAGAAATGAACTTAAGTAGTAATTCATATGCAAGACTATATTCTATGATGACACCTGCCCAGCGCAACAATCTTTTAGAACAATTATTATCAAATAACATTAATATAAATTATTCAAAATTTTTACCATACAATGATACAATTACATTTATCAAAAATAATATTGATATAATTTATACCCATGGAGGTAACATTATTGATATCAAAAGATTAATGGAATTAAAAAGAGAAGATAAGTTTGTTAGTAAAATAAATGCTTATATAGATAATAATCCATACATAATGGTAAACTCCATTATAGATATACTAAAAACAAAGATATTAAATAATAAAAAAATTAATTTTAACAAATATAGGTCATTTATATTTTTATTATTAGATGAGATTTCAAAAAACGAATCAACAAGCATATCTTCAACTGAATTTATAGGAACAGGCGGATATTCAGCTGTTTTTGCAATCAAAACAAAGGTAATAAAAATAGGTATTGAAAGAAAAACTCCTCACTTTCCGAATAACCCTTATATTTTAAAACCCCTACTTAGAAAAACCATTACTATAGATAATATACCCATATTTTTTGAAGTGATTGAAAAAGTAGATACTAATATCAATGATATTACTAAAGAAGAAATATATAAACTTTATAAAAATATAAGAGAAATAGGCTTAATTTGGACTGATGTAAAAATAGATAATGTAGGAAGACTTATTAAAGATAATAAGATATATTGGTATGAAAATATTACTCCAAGCGATGAAACGCTAGAGTTTACTAAAACAATAGGAAATCACCAACTAAAAAAAGGTGAATTAATTGTACTAGATGGGGACTATATTTATAATGAAAATGATCATAATATAAATTCAAAAATGTCAAACTTACAAACAGAATTTGAAAAAACATATCAAAAGGAACTTAAAAAGAGAACATAAAAAAAGAACCGAAGTTCTCTTTTTTATTTGTTATAGAATTCAACGATTAGTGATTCATCAATATCCATATTTAACTCATTACGTTCTGGATATCTTACATATGTACCACTTAATTTACCAGCATCAAATGTAACAAATTCAACACGCTTAGTAACTTTTTCTAAAGCCTCTTTTACAGCCTTATGATCGTTAGAAGCATCTTTAATAGCGATTACATCTCCTGGTTTACATCTGTATGATGGAATATCTACTTTCTTACCATTAACAGTAACATGACCATGGTTAACTAATTGTCTAGCACCACGACGTGTAGTAGCAAAACCAAGACGGTAGCAAAGATTATCAAGACGTGATTCCAATAACTTTAAGAAGTTATCACCATGGATACCACTCATCTTTCCAGCTTCATTAAATGTCTTACGGAATTGTTTTTCATTAAGACCATACATAAAACGAACCTTTTGTTTTTCTTTTAATTGTGTACCATAATCTGATAATTTTGCTCTACGATTTTTACCATGTTGACCAGGTGCATAAGGACGACGAGCTAATTCTTTACCAGTTTCACTAATAGAAAAACCAACACGACGAGCTTGCTTGTAACTTGGACCAGTATATCTTGCCATATTTTTCTCCTCCTAAATTTTTTTTACACATTACATTAAACAGATTAGCCGTATCTTAGGGAGTCTTTCTTAATTTTTTCGCCCAACAGCAAAGGTTACTAAAAAAATCTACGAAAAACACATTAAAATACTCTAATCAAGCTGTTAAGCCGTCTAAAGAAATATGCACTATAGATTATAATGTTTAAAACAAGTAATGTCAAGGATTTATCACAAATTATAGATATTTTAAAGAAAATAAAGGAAATTAAAATTATCCTAAAATACAAATTTTGTAGAAAAATATCGTATAGTTGTGGTAGAATATAAATATACTAGAGGTGATATAGTGAAAAATAATGTAATATTGTATATCTTAATATTTTTGGCGATATTTATCACATTCTTTATAGTAACACTAATAATCTTAAAAAAATCCAGATTAAAAAAATATAAAAATATATTAGATGAATTAGATTTAGAAAAGAACCTAATTTCATCTATTCCTATTTCTCTAGAACTATCCAAGGTAGAACCTATAATAAAAAATGAAGACTTAGAGAGTAAATATAAAAAATGGGAAGATAAAAGTGATGTTATAAAAAATGAAAGAATTCCTAAAATAGATGACATGTTAATTGATATTGATACATTCATTGAAAAAAGAGACTTTGAAAATTGTAACTATCGTATTGCCAAAACAGAACTTGAAATATACAAGGTAAGAGAGGCAAGCGAATCTCTTTTAGAAGAAATAAAAGAAATTACTCTAAGTGATGAAAAGTATCGTAGTATTGTTACCAAGCTAAAGACTAAATATCGTAAATTAAATAGCGAATATCAAGAACATAGTAATTTATATGATGAGATGCAAGATGCTATAACACTACAACTAGAAAATATAGAGAAAAACTTTTTAGGCTTTGAAAGTGCTATGGAAAATAATGAATACACAGAAGTTGTTCATATAGTTAAAGCTCTAGATGCTATGATTGAACATATGGGAATAGTTATTAAAGAAGTACCAGATTTAATTTTAATGGCTAAAGAAATCATTCCTAAAAGAATAAAAGAAGTCGATGACGTTGTTAAAGAGATGGAAGAAAAAGGCTATCCATTAGAATATTTAAATATTGATTATAACGTTGAAGAGTCAAGAAAAAATATCAATACTATTTTAGACAAAATAAGGGTTCTTAACCTAGAAGATTGTATGTTTGAATTAAGAACTATTTTAGATTATTTTGACTCCCTATTTATAGATTTTGAAAAAGAAAGACTAAGTCGAAAAGTATATGAGGAATCAGAACACGACTTTGCAATAAAATTAAAGAAAACAGAAAAAGTAGTGAATGATGTCTTTGAAGAATTAGAAACAATAAAAAATAATTATGATTTAAGAGATGAAGATATAGATTCTATAGAGGAAGATAAAAAAATATTAGTAGTAATTCAGGATGACTACAAAAAATTATTAGCTAAATTAGAAAGTAAATCTACGCCATATTCTTCATTACATAAGGAAATCGAAGAATTAACAGTACGCCTTAAAAATATGTCAGATAACTTAGATGTTACACTAAATTCATTAGGTAATATGTATGATGATGAACAAAGAGCCCGTGAACAACTAATTGAAATAGAAGAGTTTTTACAAAACAGTAAGAGAAAAATTCGTAGTTATAAACTACCTGTAATTACAGATAACTATTTTGTAGAATTAAGTGAAGCAAACGACGCAATTAAGGAAGTAATAAAAGAATTAGAAAAAAAACCAATCGTTATAAAAACATTAAATACCAGAGTTGATACAGCAAGAGACTTAGTATTAAAACTATATAACACAACAAACGAAATAATTAAAACAGCAGAATTAGCTGAAAACTGTATGGTTTATGGTAATCGTTTTAGAAGCAGTTATACCGATATCGATCGATGTTTAGATGAAGCTAGAAAGAGTTTCTTTAAGGGTGATTATAAAAAATCCCTAGATGTTTCCATAAAAGCTATTTCCCTTGTAGATAAAAATTTCTATCAAGAATTAGTGTCTATTTATGATAAATAGTTAAATGTACATTTCGTACATTTTTCTTGTTTTATAATCAAAAAAATAATATAATAAGAGAACTTGGAGGTAAATATGAATCGTTTAATACTAATAAAATATGGAGAATTAACTACTAAGAAGGGAAACAGAAATTTCTTTATAAAAACACTAACAAAAAATATAGAACACAAACTAAGTAATTTTGATATAAAAATAAAAAAAGATTTATCACGTATGTGTATATATTTTAATGATTGTGATCTAAAGAAAATAATTGATACTATAAAAGATATATTTGGGATTCATGCGTATCATGTTGCTTATATTACAAATACTAATATAGATGATATAGCAAGCACTGTATTAGAATTATTAAAAGAAAAGAAGTTTAAAACTTTTAAAATTGAAACTAAAAGAGGCGATAAATCTTTTCCACTAAGTAGTCCAGAAGTATCAAAAAAATTAGGAGGACATATTTTAAAAAATATTCCTAATATAAATGTTGATGTTCATAATCCAGAAGTATTAGTAAAGGTAGAAATAACTGCTACAGAAACATACATTTATCTTGATTCTTATAAAGGTAGTGGAGGATATCCTGTAGGAACGCAACCACGAGCATTACTAATGTTAAGTGGTGGAATTGATTCACCAGTCGCAGGGTATTTAGCTATGAAAAGAGGAATTAAATTAGACTGTGTATATTTTGAAGCAATTCCTCATACAAGTATGCAGGCAAGAGAAAAAGTAATTGAATTAACAAAAAAATTAGTAAAATATACGGATTCCATTAATTTACACATAGTAAATTTTACACCTATACAAGAAGAAATTTATAAAACTTCCGATCCTAATTATGTAATAACTATCATGAGAAGAATGATGTATAGAATTATGGAACGTCTTGCGAAAAGAAACAAAGCCTACGCAATTATTAATGGTGAAAGTATTGGTCAAGTAGCCAGTCAAACTCTTGTAAGTATGAGAACTATTAATTCTGTAACAAACTTTCCTGTTATAAGACCAGTAGCGTGTCTTGATAAATTAGAAATTATAGATATAGCAAAAAAAATAGATACATATGAAACAAGTATTCTTCCATATGAAGACTGTTGTACTGTTTTTGTTCCAAAGCATCCTGTTATAAATCCTAATATGTATACATGTGAAGAATTAGAAAAAAAATTTAATTTTGAAGAAATGGTTAGCGTTGCAGTTAAGAATACTATGACTATTAAAATCAAGGATATTGATGACGTTAATGATTTGTTATAATTTTCCAAAAAGAAATTAGTATGAAAATTTCATTCCGACACAATCTAATAGTGTAGGAGGTGAAATAATGACAAACAAAAGTAACTCTTCAATGAAAATGCAAGTTCCTGGTGCTAAACAAGCTATTGATAAAATGAAATACGAAATAGCTAATGAGTTTGGTGTTAACTTAGGACCTGATTCTACTAGCCGTGCAAATGGTTCAGTAGGTGGTGAAATTACACGTAGACTTGTACAAAACGGTTTAAATCAAGTTAGTGGAAGTTATTCAAATAAATAAGTAAAATAACTTATTCGATAGGCGACGAGCCTATCTTTTTTTGTTAAAAATTTATTCTATTTGAAGAAACAATATTCTTTACTTTAATCTTAATAAATATTATAATAATTATTAGAATAGAAAAAGGGTGGTTATAATGGAAGATATTGTTATTAGTAGTTATAAAGAACAATTAAAAGAATCGGCTTTAAAAGCAGAAGCTGTAAAATCTGCCGGATTTGATATAGTTATTGACGAATTAGAAAAAAGAGATATTAAAACAACTAAACTAAAAGAGTTTTTCGAAAGACTTATGAATAGCAATACCAAAGAAGAACTAAATAGATTAACTCCACGTGAATTGTCAGAAATAACAATCGATATCAATAATCAAATCACCAGAGCCTTAATAGTAAAAGCAGAAATTGCCGATGCTTTAGTTCGAAAATCAAAAATTGTTGCTCTTTCTAAAAGTCCTAATGGAAAGATCAAAGACAACGATAATTATATAAGAGTTGGAACTGCTCTTGCTGAAGAAATTACTAAATTTGGAATAGCAGATGGTATTACCACTTGTATCACCACATATTTTAAACAAAAAAGTTATCAAGCTGAATATCGCGAAAAAATAATAGAAAAACAAAAAGAACTAGGAATTTATGATGCAGAACAAAAAGAAGAAAACAGAAGAAAAATCAATGCAAGAATGGAGACTGAGATTTTAACAACTAAGGAAAGTCCTAAGGATAAACTCTTAAAAGAAATACTAAAAAAAGAAAATATAAGTGACGAAGATACTGATTTTAATACTGCTAAAGAAAAATATCGTCAATCAGTAAACGAAAGAATGCAAAGATTATTTGGATCTAAGTAGGTGATAACATGAAAAATAAAGAATATGAAATACTATTGTCCAAGTTTTATGATTTAGATATCGAAAAAAAGAAAAAAGAAATTTATGAGGAATTAGAAAGAATAAAATCAATCCTAAATATTGTATTACAGTTTCAAGACGACCCTAATAGTAATGATTTTATTCCATATGATCCTAACAATACTGACAATGAAGCATCAAACTTGGTAAAAGTTTATAATAATATATTAATGATAGAAGAAAGTTTAATAACTTATCTAAGGGATAAAGGTTATTAAACTCTTTTTTCTATGAAAATTTATAAAAATATAGTATAATATAAAATGTGAAAAAGAAATGAGGTTAATTTATGAAAATAATGTCAATAAATGCGGGAAGTAGTTCCTTAAAATTTAGTTTATTTAACATGGATACAGAAGAAGTAATAGCAAGTGGATTATTTGAAAGAATTGGTATTGAAAATGGACACTATGTTATTAAATTTAATGGTGAAAAAATAGAACAAAATATAGATTTAGAAAATCATGAAGCAGCAGTTAGAATTTTAATGGATAAATTAGTAGATCTAGATATTATCTCATCCCTTGAAGACATAGATGGAATTGGACATCGTATTACAGCTGGGGGAGAAAAATATGTTGAGTCTGTTGTGATTGATGATAAAGTAATTGAAGATTTATTTGAATTAAAAGACTTTGCTCCTCTACATAATCCAGCTCAAGCAACAGCAATTAAAGCCTTTAGAGAAGTCTTACCCAATACTTTAATGACAGCTGTATTTGATACAACTTTCCATCAAAGTATGGATAAAGAACAATATTTATATGCAGCACCATTAAGATGGTATAAAGAATATAAAGTACGTAAATATGGAGCACATGGAACATCTCATCGTTTTGTAAGTGAAGAAATAAGTAAAAAACTTGGTAGACAAGACTTAAGAACGATAGTTTGCCACGTTGGAAATGGTGGTTCAATAACTGCTGTTAAAGATGGTAAGTGCGTTGATACTTCTATGGGATTTACTCCTCTATCAGGTATTATAATGGGAACAAGATCTGGCGATATTGATCCATCTATCTTACCTTACGTAATGGAACGTGATGGTTTAAATGTCGGTGAGGCCATAGATGTTTTAAATAAACAATCAGGACTACTTGGAATGAGTGAGAAAAGTAGTGATATGAGAGATGTTATTGCTGGTATGAATGAAGGCGATGAAAAATGTCTTTTAGCCTTTAATAAGTATTGTAGAGCAATCACTAATTATATTGCCCAATATTATGTTCTATTAGGTGGCGCTGATGTCATTTGTTTTACGGCTGGCGTAGGTGAAAACAGTATCCCAACAAGAGCTAAAGTCTGTGAAAATCTTGCTTGTCTAGGCATTAAGATTGATCCAGAAGCAAACAATGTATTTGGAGAATTTAAAAAGATTAGTACTCCAGATTCAGCAGTTGAAGTATATGTTGTGCCAACAAATGAAGAATTAATGATAGCAAGAGATACCTTATTTCTTAGCAAGAATAATTAGAACGGTGTGATTAAAAATATGTACAAACAAATATATAAGTACATCAAAAAATACGATAATATAGTCATTGCTCGTCATATAGGTGTAGACCCTGATGCTATGGCTAGCCAAGTTGCTTTAAGAGATTCTATAAAATTAACATTCCCTGAAAAAAAAGTTTTGGCAGTTGGAAATGGTAGTTCAAAGTTCTCATATATTGGAAAACTAGATAAATTAGAAGAACTAGAACATGCTCTTTTAATAGTTGTAGATTTACCAGACAAAAAAAGAGCTGATTCGGTTGATTTTTCAAAGTACGATTTTGTCATTAAAATTGATCATCATCCATTTATAGAAGACTTTGGTGGTTTAGAATGCATTAACGACAAAGCCTCATCAGCTGCTGAAATCATAATGGATTTACTTGAAAATACTAAATTAGAATGTAACAAACAAATAGCTGAGACTCTATATTATGGTCTAATAAGTGATTCTAATCGTTTTCTATTCAATACCTGCGGACCTAAAACTTTTGAATTAACTTCTATCTATTTGGAAAAATATAAATTTGATATTAAAGAATTATATCAAAATATGTATTTAAGGCCTCTAAATGAAGTAAGATTAGAGGGTTATATAGCCGAAAATATGATAGTTACAGATAACGGAGTAGGATATATAGATATCACTAATGAAATTATTAACAAATATAAAGTTGATAGTGCCGCTGCTGGAAATATGATTAATAACTTCAATTTTATTCAAGAAGTATTAGTATGGGCCACTATTACAGAAGATGTTAAAAGTGGTTTAATTAGAATTTCTATACGTTCACGTGGACCAGTCATTAATAAAGTTGCCGAAAAGCATAATGGTGGTGGACATAAAATGGCTAGTGGTGCTAGAGTAGAAACCTTTGAAGAGGCTCATCAAATTATGCATGAGTTAGACAAAGTAGCTAAACAATATATAGAAGAAAATCATTTGGAGGAAAGTTATGACAATTAAAAGTGCAGACCTTGAAGTCTTGGCGACAAGAAGAAGTCAATATCCAGAAGGCGCTAATGCTGAGTTTTTATTAGTTGGTCGTAGTAATGTAGGTAAAAGTAGTTTCATTAATACCTTATTAAATCGTAAAAATTTAGCACATACTTCATCTAGACCAGGGAAAACACAAACCCTAAATTTCTATTGTGTAAATAATGAGTTTTACTTAATTGATGTTCCTGGGTATGGTTATGCTAATGTTGATAAGAAAACCCAACAAAAATTTGGAATGATGATAGAAGAGTATCTTGAAAAAAGAACGCAACTTCGTAGAGTATTTATGTTAGTTGATTTTCGTATAAAGCCAACAGAAGACGATCTTTTAATGTATAACTTTCTTAAATACTATAATCTACCAGTAACTATTATCGCTACTAAAGCAGATAAAATAGGCGGAAGTAAAAAAGAAAAATGCCTTCGTCAAATAATGGATACAATCGACTTAGTTGTAGGCGATGACATTATCGTATTCTCAAGTGTTACAAAATTAGGAAGAGAAGAAGTCCTAAAAAAAATACAAGACTTATTGGAAGAAACCATTTAAGTCTTTTTTCATATCATACAGTAGGTGATAATATGAGGATTGAAATTATAGATGATGGGATAAAAATATTTATTCAAAACGGATTTATAAAAAACATAGATTGGGATGATAAAGAACAAGTAGTAGAAAGTATCAAGAATTTATTTAATAAAATAAGAAAAAAATACCATCTTTATATAAAAGGCTTATATAAAGTTAAAGTATATCCCAATAAAATAGGAACTTATATAGAAGCCATACAATTAGAAGAAGAAAGTTACACTAATGCTGACTTAGATTTAAGAATAATTCTTGTCCTTCAAAAGGAACTATATTTAAAAATAGATGATTCCTCATTTGTAATAAATACTGATCTTCCTTACTTCTATAAAAATAATAGTTATTATATTGATGTTGACAATATAGATGATATAACTCCTTATATTGAGTTTGGAACAATTGTCTCAGAAGAAATATAAAAAAATGTCCTAAGACATTTTATAACACAATAGCAATCATATTATTTGATCCTTTGTTAACTATCTTTGATAATGTTTGTTGTAATTTAAATCTTATGTTATCTGGCATGAGATTTATTTTTGATTGGATTCCTTCTTGAACAATGTTATCTAGACTTCTACCAAATATTTCACTTTGCCATATACTAGTAGGATCTTTCTTATAGTCACGCATCAAATAATCAATAAGTTCTTTACTTTGAACTTCACTACCTATAATAGGTTCAAAAGTACTTTCAACATCAACCTTGATCATATGGATTGATGGTGCGACAGCTTTAAGTTTTACGCCATATCTAGGACCTTGTTTGATAATTTCAGGATTTTCTAATTTCATATCATTTAATGAAGGAACTGCGACACCATAACCAGTTTGTTTAACCATTTTTAAGGCGTATTTAATATTATCATATTCTCTTTTTGCTGTTGAAAAATCCTGGAATAATTTAAGTAAATCTGCTTTATTTTGTACATCTATATTTATAATATCAGCTAAAGTTTTATTATAAAGTTCACTAGGGGCAGTTAAATTAATAGTAATAATTCCAGTTCTAGGATCAACCTCAGAAACATATGCCTTTTCTATTTCTTCACAATCTACAAAATGTGTAGTAATATTTTCAATATCTCTTAATTTATCAACTTCTACAATACTTTCCTTTATCATTTCTATATATTTCTTTTTTAATGGATTATCATAATCTAAAATAGCAATCCACTCCGGCATGTTAACTTTAATTTCTAATACTGGAAACTCATATAAAGCCTCTCTTAAGATTTTATACATGTCAATTTCATTCATATTATCAACATTCATAGGAATAACAGGCACACCATGTTCTTCTTTAATTGATTCAGCAAGTCTTAAAGTCTCTGGTAGAGTAGGATGAGTAGTATTTAACACTATAATAAATGGTTTGTTTATACTCTTAAGCTCTTTTATAACTCTTTCTTCCGCATCAATATAATCTGATCTATTAAATTCACCAATTGATCCATCTGTAGTAACAACTATTCCAATTGTTGAGTGATCCTTTATTACCTTTTCGGTTCCAACTTCTGCCGCCTCAACGAAAGGAATTTCCTCATCATACCAAGGAGTTTTAACCATTCTAGGTCCATTTTCATCCTCTAATCCCTTAGCGTTATTAATAACATATCCAACACAGTCAATTAATCTCACATTACAAGTAAAATCATCTATTTTAATTTTAGCTGCATTATTAGGGACAAATTTTGGTTCTGTTGTCATAACCATTTTACCCTGAGCAGACTGTGGTATTTCATCTAATGCTCTTTTTTTCTCATACTCATCTTCCATATTAGGAACAATTAAAGTTTCCACAACACGTTTAATAAAAGTGCTTTTACCTGTTCTGACCGCTCCAACAACACCAAGATAAATATCTCCGCCAGAACGTTCAGCAATATTCTTAATAATTTCTAATTTATCCATTTGCTCTCTCCTTTATTCAATTTAAGTCTATGCTAGCAAAATAAAAAAATAACATAAAACATTCATATTTAACAATATATTGTAATTAGAATTAAAGATGTTATAATTATAATAGGTGAGATTATGAAAAAAGGTAGGAGTAAAATATCCATAAAGTATGCATTAATACCAATTATATTATTTGCGTTTGTAATAATACTTGGTAAATCATTTGCGATACAAGAGGAAGTAAAAAGCATTACTATAAAAAGTACAGATCCAAGTTATGAAAATAAAGAGAAGGCAAGTTACAAGGTAGACAAAAGTGCCGAATGGATTGATGTAGGAAAAGCAAGAATTACATTTAAATATTCAAGCATCCTAAAAGAAAAATATAAAAATAAAGATATTATTTTTGTTCTAGATACATCAGGTAGTATGGCGGGAACAAAACTAACAACTATGATATCGGATACCAAAAAGGTTGCTAAGGAAATATTATCAAATTCTGATAATAGAATCGCCGTCATATCCTTTGATGATGAAAGCTATAGATTAAATGATTTTAGTAATGATTATAATTTAGTAGAAAAATCAATTGATAATATGTATGGAGGCGGTGGAACAAGTTACTACGCACCTCTTAAAGAAGTAGATCAAATTTTAAACTATTATAAACGAAGAAATGATACTGATACTATTGTTATGTTTTTAAGTGATGGATATCCATGTGTAGACATGCCTAATGAAGTAGGTGAATATAAGTACTTAAAGGAAAAATATCCCTACCTAACTATTAATGCTGTACAATATGAAGTCAGTGGTAGAGTAATTAAAGAACTTCAACAGATAAGTGACTTTCAATATATAGCCAATAGATCTAATCTTATTGACGCCATAAAGAAAGCATCTACTGTTCCAGAAGCATATGATAAAGTTGAAATAACCGATTATTTAGAGGATAAATATTTTGAAAAAATAGACACCAAAAGTGTTACCATACCATATGGTAATATTCAAATATCAGATGAGGGAAATGGTCAAAAGCTAACTTGGCAAATACCAGCTAATACACTAAAAACAGGAGATACTACTGAGTTTAGTATTGATGTTAATTTAAAAGAAGAATATAAAGGTAATTTATCAAAAACTATTTATGCCAATACTAACAAAAAAGAAAGTATTAAGAGTATTCTAAAGGAGAAAAAAATCTTTGAGGAAAGTAGTAAATCTCCTGTATTAAAAATAGGATATAAGGTTACTTATGATGCTAATTTACCAAGTGATTGTAAAATTGATAATCTTCCAGGTGAAGAATATTATAATGCCTTTAGTAAGGTAAAACTAAAAGAAAATCTTAGTTGTAAGGGTTATAGTGTTACTGGTTGGAAGATAATGAATCAATCAACATATAATGTTAATAATACATTTATTATGCCAGCAGAAGATGTCCTAATCAGAGCTATTTGGGGAAAAAATAAAATTGTTAAATCCATGGATGGAAAAGTGGAAGAAAAACCCAAGGCTATTATTAAAAAAATGTATGAATATAATAATCTAGGAACCGGTAACAATATCACTAAAATCGTTTTTCAAAATGAAATAAAAGAACCAGACAATGTAATTAGTTCAGAGGATATATCAACTGATGGAAATGGTTTAGTAATGAAATATATAGCATCCAATGGGGATGGCACTAATACAGTATATATTCAAGCTAGTGGTAAGATTTATGCGAATGAAGATAGTAGTTATTTGTTTTACAGAGCATGGCGTGTAGCATCAGTAGAAGGACTCGAAAATTTAGATACCAGTGATGTTACTAACATGTCATATATGTTTGGTGGCTGTAGTGCCTTAACAGCTATAGATCTAAGTCACATGAACACAAAGAACGTAACTAATATGAGTTCAATGTTTGCATTTACAAATCTTGAAACTATAGACGTTAGTTCATTTGATACATCAAGTCTTATAAGATTGCATCAAATGTTTTCTAATAATCCTAAGTTAACAAGGATTGATCTTTCAACATTTAAAACAGATAATGTTACTGATATGTCAGCACTATTCTGGAATGATACATCTTTAAATTATGTCAATTTTAATAATATCAATACCTCTAAAGTTACAACACTGTATGCTTTATTTGATAATTGTACAAGCTTAGTAAATGTAGATTTATCTAATTTCGATACAACTAATGTAATGAGTCTTCAAAGTATGTTTAATAACTGTAAGTCACTAATGACGGTAGATTTATCGAACTTTTATACACCTAATTTAATGTATATGTCGAGTATATTTAATGGCTGTACAAAACTAGAAAGCGTAAATATTAGTCATTTCAATACAGCAAAAGTTCAAAGTATTCAAAATATTTTCTCTAATTGTGAGAATTTAAAAGAGTTAGATCTAACTAATTTTGATACTTCAAGTGTAACTGATATGGGTCAAGCCTTTTATAAATGTAAAGCTATAAGATCAATTAATCTCAGCAGTTTTGATGTTAGTAAAGTCACTAATATGAGTTATATGTTTGAAGGGTGTAATAACCTTGCAGAATTAGACTTAAGTAGTTTCCATACCTCTCCAGTTGATGATCTTCAAGGTATGTTCCAAAATTGTTATGGTTTAAAGAAAGTTGATATTAGTAACTTTAAGACCCCAAAATTAAATAGAATGGATTATATGTTTGAAAATTGTTATAGTATACTTTCTATTGATTTGCCTGGTTTTACAAGTACTAATCTAACAACTATTGGATCAGCCTTCGCTTGTTGTTATTCTGTTAAATCAATCAACCTATCTCAATTAAACACTTCTAAAATAGTAAGTTTGTATAGATTGTTCTATTGTTGTTATAATTTGGAATCATTAGATTTAACAAACTTTACTAAGACTTCCTTAAATGCCTCTAATGGTTTAGAAAATACTTTCACATCGTGTACTTCTCTAAAAAATATTAACTTAAGTGGCTTTGATTTTAATAATGCCTCATTAAACAGTGCATTTATGAGTTTACCAAGTTTAGTATCAGTTGATTTAAGTAATATAAAATTTAACTCTACCTCGTTTGCTAATATGTTTAAAAACTGTTATAACTTATCATCAGTAAATTTCAGTGGAGTAGATACATCAAAAGTAACAAGTATGGATTCTATGTTTACTTCATGTTATGGGCTTACTTCCCTTGATTTAAGTTCATTTACGAACATTCCAACTGCTGAAGAAATGTTTTCTGATTGTATTAATCTAGTCGATTTAAATATTAAAAATGCCACACTTCCTACTAAGGAGTATACTAATATGTTTACTGGTAATAATGAAAATATAACTATTAAGGTAAAAGATAACACCAGTAAAACTTATATAGATAAGATGTTAGCATCAGCAAATGGTGGAACAGTAATTATTTCCAACTAATAAAAAAATCACTATAAAATATATAGTGGTTTTTTAATTTAAAACATTTTATCTATATCATTAGGAACATTATCATTAATAATAGTATTAATAATTTTATCTTCTTTTTCCTTAGATACCTCTCTACCAGTTAGATTACTTATTTCACTAACTACTTCTCGTAAAGTTTTTTCATCTTTCATGTTTCCATCTTGAATTTTTTTTGCTAAAGACAAAATAGTGTTTTTATCCACATTAGTTTTGTTTTCAACACGTTTAAAAAAGCTATCTCCAAACATAAAAAACCTCCTACCATATTATATGATAAGAGGTTTGTTTGTTAACTTTTTTTATCTATAATTTTTTGACATTTTTCTATTTTTTTGGTTATATCTGCACATTGAATTCTAAACTGATCTAAAGTAATTGTCTTTTTTTTATAACGATCATTTAAAATTTCATAGGCTTTCTTTAATCCTTCTAATTCTTTTTCTGCTTCCTCTAAACTTTTCCCAAAGAAATTAAATAACATAATTAATCATCCCTTCTATTCTTAAATTGAAGTGTAATTGGTGTACCTGTAAAGTCAAAGTTTTCTCTTATTTTATTTTCTAAATATCTTTCGTAAGAAAAATGAACCAATCCCTTGTCATTAACTCTAAAGGTGAATTTAGGAGGTTTTATACCTGTCTGACTAGTAAAGTAAATTTTTAATCTCTTTCCTTTGTAACTAGGAGGTATATTTAACTGATAACTATCATAAATTACATCATTTAATACATTTGTTTTTACTTCATTTTTAATATTGTTACCAACTCTTACAACCTCAGGCATTAAAGTATTAATTCTCTTTTTTGTAAGAGCAGATAAGAATACAATAGGAGCATATGTTGCAAATTGGAACTCTGCCCTCATAAGTTTAGTAAATTCATTAATACTTGTATCTTTTGCTTGATCCCACTTATTTACAACAAATATGAGACCTTTACCACTATCGATAGCATAACCAGCGATATGTTTGTCATGTTCTTTTATTCCCTCTTCGGCATTAATAACTACTAAACAAATATCACTTCTATCTATTGCTCGCATGGATCTTACCAAACTATATTTTTCAACAGCTTCGTAGATTTTTCCTCTTTTTCTCATACCAGCCGTATCTATAACTACAAATTCTTCTTTATTATACTTTACAATAGAATCAATAGAATCCCTAGTCGTACCAGCAACATCACTAACAACAACTCTTTCTTCATTTAAAAGAGCATTCATTAAACTACTTTTACCAACATTAGGTCTTCCGATAATACAAAATTTTAATCTATCATCTACATATTCATTATCGTTTTCTCTAAATTCAAGACAAATCATATCTAATAAATCGTTATACCCTGTATTGTGAATAGCACTGATTAATACATAATTATCAAATCCTAGTTCATAAAAATCGTACATATTGTCTTTCGCATCTTTAACATCAACCTTATTTATTGCAACGATAACTCTTTTTTTACTCTTTCTAAGAATATCTCTTACTAATAAATCATTAGAAGTAAGGCCTTCTTTTCCATCTACAACGAATACCACTACATCTGCTTGATCAATAGCAATTTCAGCCTGCATACGAATTTCCGTATTAAACTTTTCTCCACTACCATCAATACCACCAGTATCAATTAAATTAAAACGATATTTCTCATAAGTTACCTGTTCATAAATACGGTCCCTAGTAACACCAGGAGTATCCTCTATTATTGATATTTTCTTTCCCGTCATTTTATTAAATAGTGTACTTTTACCGACATTTGGTCTTCCCACTAAAGCTACTGTTGGAATCACATTATCCCTCCTTTTGAGCTAATATTATAGCATATATTTCATAAATAGTGTAGCAAAATTATAATGAAAAAACAATAATGATAGATAAATCCATAAAATATCAAAATATATTTTTAACTATTTTACTAAAATGTACATCATGACCTTTGTAAAAGTATACATATTTATTTTTAAGTGTTATAATCTAAATATAGGAGGATAAGATGGAAAAAATTAACACTGAAAAAGAATGGTATGATAATCCCAATATTTTAACTAATATTATTTTAGCCGTAGCCGCAGCAATTATTATTATATCTCAGGCTTTTGCCGTTAATAATAATTTAACATCATCTGTTATGCTAAGGAATCTTCTTAATCATAATTCAACATATATTGCTGCCTTAATTTATTTTATATTTTTAAAGACAAAGGTAGGAAGAACAAACTTTAATTTAATAAATGTAATTTATATAATACTATACTTATTAATTACGGTAGCCTCAGTCTTTACTTTATTTCAATCATTTGGATTATCATCTATAACATCACTTTTACTAAATATTATGATTATTTCATATATGGCTTACACATTTTTACCAGAGACAAGATTTTGGAGTGATCTAGGCTTAGATAAATTTCCATTCGATGAAATAAAAAATGACTGGTATTTTTACATTATTAGTGTAATTAGCCTTGTATTATTAATAGTAAATTTAATCAGTGCGACTAACTTTGATGGAGTTGTTCTAACATTATTTGATACTATCTATATTATATTATTTAGTAGATATATCTATTTGTATAAGGATCACTGTGAAAAAAGAAATTTAGCTGAAGCAAAACAAGAAGAAAAAGAACAAGCAGAAAATAATAAAGAAACTACTAGCAATAAACCAAAGAAGAAAAAAAAGACAAAGAAGGATGATAAAAATGTCTAAAAATTTATTTGAACAAATTGATGAAGAAAAAAAAGATATTCCTAAAATTGATAAAGCATTAAAACAGGTAAAAAAATATAAATATAATTTTTATCAAAAAGTATCAATTTTGACTATGATTATTTGTTTCTTCATGGGAATTATTTTAGGAAATATATTCCCATCATGTGTCTCAAGTGGACTATATAGTGCTACTTGTACGACTACTGAGTATAATATTTCTTTAACTATTTTCTTCTGGTTTGCAAGCTTTCTATTATGTATGTTTATATACGCAATAGGTCATATTATTAATATTTTAGAAACAATTAATAAAAATATTAGTAATTCTAAGTAAAAACGTGTAAAAATAACGCAATTTTGTTGTATTTTCATATAAGTTGTGATAAGTTAATTATGTAAGCATAGTATGTGCTTAATAGAAATTATAGGAGGAATTAAATACTATGAAAAAAGTTGAATTAGTAGAGGCTGTTGCTGAAAAAACAGGTTTAACAAAAGCTGATACAACTCGTGCTATTGATGCAACATTTGCAACAATAGTAGAAGCATTATCAAAGGGAGATAAAGTACCAGTTGTTGGTTTCGGAACTTTCGCTGTATCTGAAAGAGCTGCACGTGAAGGACATAATCCTAGAACTGGAGCTAAAGTAAGCATTCCAGCTCGTAAAGCTCCAACTTTCAAAGCAGGTTCTGCATTAAAAGAAGCTGTTAATAAATAATAGAAGTAAGGACAATAGTCCTTTTTCTTTTGAAAAAATGTCCAACAAAGTAAAGAAAGCCAATCTTGATTAATCTTGGCTTTTTCATTTTGATATTTTATAGTATAATGAAAGTGGAAGTGATTGTGATGAAATCATTAAAAAAAGCTATAATATCTTTTCTTAAAGGTTTTAAATATGCATATGATGGAATTATTTACAATATCAAAGGCGAAAGAAATATGCGCGTTCATATTTGTATAATGATTTTAGTCATTGCTTTTGGTTTGGTATTTAACATTAGTAAATTTGAGTGGATAATATGTATCATTTTATTTGGTCTAGTTTTAGCGGCTGAATGTTTTAATACTGCTATTGAAGTGCTAAATAATATGATAAGAATGAATGCCGAAGAAAAATATATTGCTGCCGGTCATTCTAAAGACTCAGCAGCAGGAGCAGTTTTAATACTAGCAATTGCCGCAGCAATTATTGGACTTATGATATTTATTCCACAAATTTTATCTGTTTTAGGTAGGTGAAAAAATTGCTAACAACAGCACTTAAAGTTATAAAAAAAATAGAAGAACACGGTTATGAAGCCTATATAGTTGGTGGATACGTGAGAGATCATTTAATGGGATTAGATTCAAATGATGTTGATATATGTACAAATGCTAAGCCTAAAGAACTAATAAAAATATTTGAAGGAGCGATACTTCCCGCCGAAGATTATGGTTCTGTTACTATTTATATTAAAAATAACAGATTTGAAATAACTACTTTTAGAAGAGAAATATCATATAATGATTATAGAAGACCTGTAGAAATAGAATATATTGATGATTTAAAAGAAGATATAATGCGTAGAGATTTTACAATAAATACTATCTGCATGGATAAAAATAAAAAAATAATAGATTATCTAAATGCAAGACAAGATTTAGCTAATCATCTGATAAAACCCGTAGGAGACGCTAATTATAAATTCAGTCAAGATGTTTTGCGTATTCTAAGGGCCATCCGTTTTGCCACTAAATTAGACTTTTCTCTAAGTGATGAAATTATAGATGGCATCAATAAAAATAAACATCTTCTAAAAAAAATATCATATGAAAGAAAAAGAGAAGAACTAGATAAAATATTTACTAGTCCTAATGCTAAAAGAGGGATAGATCTATTAATAGAATTAGGCCTAGATAAAGAGTTGGAACTAAATAATTTGAAAAATGTTACTAATACAGAGTCTTTAATTGGTATTTGGGCCATAATTGATCCAGAAGAAAATACATATCGTTTTACCAATAATGAAAAAGAATTAATAAAATTAGTAAAAGAAGTGCTACCTTTAAATAATCTGGACCCATACAATCTATATAAATATGGTCTTTATGTAAATAGTATAGCTGGTGCAATCAAAAACATCCCCAAGAAAGACATTACAAGATCTTATAACAATCTAGTAATTCATTCTAGAAAAGATCTAGCTATAAGTATTCCAGAAATATTAAATTGTCTATCTATAGAAAAAGGACCATTTATTAAGACCATATTTAATGAATTAGAAAAAGAAGTACTATATAAAAGGTTAAAAAATAATCGTAAAGCATTACTAAATTATTGTGTTGTAAATTTTACTAGTGAAATTTTATAAAAAACGTTATAATATATTCACGAATGGAGGAACATATGGATAAAAAGCTAATTGAATTATACAAAAGTGGTCATATGGTTATTCCACTATATTTATTAAAAAACTATAAAGATTTAAAACTTGACTTAGATGAATTTATTTTTCTAATGTATTTATATAATAAAGGTGACAAGGAATTATTTGATCCAGGCAAAATAAGTAATGATTTAAATATACCATTAAAAGATGTTATGAAATATATTTCAACATTAACTGATAAGAAAATGCTCAAGGTTGATGTTGTAAAAAATGACAAAAATATTCTTGAAGATATAATAGACTTAGATGATTTTTACCGTAAAATATCATTAAAGATGGTTTCAAATGTTAATGACAATTTAGATGAATTAAATAGTAGTGTTTTTACTTTTATAGAGAAAGAATTTGGTAGAACTCTTAGTCCTATGGAAAATGAGATTATCAAGTCCTGGTTAGAGAATGGCAGTAGTGAAGAACTTGTCAGAGAAGCCGTCAAAGAGGCCACATTTAACGGAGTTAATAATTTACGCTATATTGATAAGATTTTATATGAATGGGAGAAAAAAGGTATAAAGAATAAGGAAGATGTTGATAAAAATAGAAATCTTCATCGTAAAAAAGAAAAAGAAGAACCAGTAGAAGAAATATTTGATTATAATTGGTTTGAGGATGATGATTCATATGAAGAATAGGGTATCTATTGTAGAAAATTATCTTGATAGTCTAATACCCAATCCTTGGTGTGAATTAAATTTTACTACAGATTATGAACTATTAATTGCTATAGTCTTGAGTGCTCAAACAACTGATAAAAGGGTTAATCAGGTAACTAAGGTATTATTTGAAAAATATAATAGCTTAGATCTTTTAAAACAAGCTCCTATTGCCGATTTAGAAATAATATTAAGACCATTAGGTTCTTATCATAAAAAAGCTCAGTACGTACATGACATATCTGAAACTTTAGTAGATAAATATAACTCTAAGGTTCCAAAAGAAAGATCTAAATTGGAATCAATGCCAGGAGTTGGACGAAAGACAGTTAATGTATTTTTAAGTGAATATTATAACTATCCAGCCTTTGCCGTTGATACACACGTTGAAAGGGTCTCAAAGCGTCTAGGATTGGTGAAAGAAACTGATAATGTAATAACAATAGAAAGTAAATTAAAGCAGAAATTTAAGCGTGAAAATTGGTCTAAAACACATAAACAATTCGTTTTATTTGGTAGATACCATTGCAAAGCCGCTAAACCAGATTGTACTAGTTGTGGTTTAGCTAATATATGTACAAAAAAAAGGAATGATTCAGTTTAATCATTCCTTTATTGTGTAGCTTTTTCTTTATAAGTAACCGTTATAGTTGAACCATTTGTTATAGAACCAGGAATATTGCTACTAAAAGTTCGATCTGTTTGCGAACATGTATCAGGTATTTTTGTACTATCAGCAATATCTGAATCTTTTAAGTAATAACCATTAGATGATGTTTGAACAGTCTTAACTACTTCTTCAATTAAAGAAGTGCCACAATAATATTTAATAGTATATTTAAGCTCTGCTTTTTCCGGTGTAGTAGGTTTAGTATTACTAGATTCTTTTAATGTATAAGAAGCCGCATCACTATTAATTCCACTATAACTTTGATAGGTTGCCACTACTTTATAAGTACCATATGGATTTGCTAACTGTTTAGTAAATGAAGTTGATTCTGTAAATCCTAATAAAGTATTTCCAAAGTAAACATTATAACCAAATGTACCATATTCAGTATAAGGATTTTGGACAGCTCCCCATGATAGAGTAACTGTACCATCACTATAGGTAACCTTTAAATTAGATGGAGTAGCAAGTTTATTTTCTTTTTCCCCACTAGAAGTACCATTTGGTTGATGATCTTTCTTAAATAGTTCATAAACAACAGAACCACTATATCCTGTAGGTGCTACTTTAGCAGGATTACTACCACTGATGATAGGTAATTTTACCACACTATCAGGCATTTTAAATTCTTCTCTGTTAGATTCAACAACTTCCTTAACTAAAGTTCTATATAATTTATCCTTTTCAATAGAAGAAGGTAAGTTTCTCATACAATGTTCTTTTGTAGATTCATTATATCCATACCACATAGCTACAACTGTTTTAGTAGAGAACCCAACGGCCCAAGAATCACGAATAGCATCTCCTGGAAGACCTTTGCTTTTTACATATGCATCATCAAAGTTAGTAGTACCAGTTTTAACAGCATAATTAGTTATTGTTCCACCACCATTTAATTTAACATCTTGTAGTACACTAGCTATCATATATGCAGTAGAATCACTCATAGCTTTTTTCTTTTCAGATTTATGTTCAATAGTATTGCCAGTTTCACGATAAGTAATTTTACTTACGGAATATGGCTCATTATAATATCCACCATTTGAGAAGGCAGCATATGCAGCACTCATTTGTACTGGATTAACACCGGTAAACGCTCCGATAGAATGTGCTTCGTGAATAGTTCCATTTTCAACTTCTGGTTGAATACCTAAATTTGTGACAAATTGAATAATTTTAGATTTATCAACTTGTTGGAAAGCCTTAAGAGCCGGAATGTTACGTGATAATGAAAGCGCTTTACGTAAGGTCATTTGACCCATATATCCATTATCCCAATTTGATATTTTTCTACCACCAGTATATGTATAAGGTTCATCAACAAATTGTTGATAAGTAGACCAATTATTATATTCAATTCCGGGACCATAATCAAATAAAGGTTTTGCTGTAGAACCGGGTTGTCTTTTTATATCAGTAGCAAAGTTATAATCACCAACAGATCTATTTCTACCAGCTCCAACAGCTAATAATTTACCAGTTTGTGAATCCAATACAGAAACACCTGATTGTATCTGATCATCCACCCATTTATAACTTTCTTCATTAAATACTCTATTAATACCTTCCTGTTTACTTCTATCCATATTAGTATAAATTAGTAAAGATGTCTTGTAAGGATTAACATTATATTTTTTATCTAATTCTTTTACAACTGTATCAATATAACTTTGATAAGGACTAACTCCGTTTGATGTTGAATTACCACTAGCATCTTTTGTTAATGACGCTACTGGAATACTATTAGCAAGTTTTTGTTCTTCCTCTGTTATATAACCATGTCTTCTCATCAAGTATAACACTGTTTTTCTTCTAGCTGCAGCATTATCTGGATGAAGAGTTGGACTATAACCACCAGGATTTTTAAACATACCAGCTATTATAGTTGCCTCACTTAAATTAAGTTCTCCAACACTTTTATTAAAGTAAGCTTGACTAGCTTCCTCAACACCATATATATTTCCACCTAAGTAGTGGTTATTAACATAAAACTCTATTATTTCTTCTTTGGTGTAATTTTTTTCTAACTTAAATACAGCAAGATAAATATCAGTAAACTTACGTATAATACCTTTTATACCAGAGTCTTGTGAAGCATCTGTAAAACTGTTTTTAACAACTTGCATTGAAAGAGTAGAAGCTCCACCAGCACTATTATCACCAAGTAATTGTTTTAATGTTGCTTTGAAGAAACGAGGTGCATCAAATCCGTTATGTTGATAAAATCTTGAATCTTCTGTAGAAACAATTGCGTCTATTAAGACTTGAGGTAGTTCATCATATTTTACTTTTTCACGTTTTTCTGCTCCTAATTTAGCGATTACTTGACCATTACTATCATACATAATAGATAATTCCTGAGTATCTAAGTTATCAGGATTAAACTTAGGTGCAGATACTGTTATATAAATCAAGAAAGCTGAAAAAGCTACTAAACAAATAATTCCAAGGGTTAATATTATAATAAGAATAATATTTATAACTTTCTTTTTCTTCCGCGACAGTTTAGAACTTTTAAGTAACGCGTAGATTCCTAAAATAATAAGTATACCAAAAGCTAAAACCACTGTACATATAGTACCAAGTTTAATAAAACAAAGTACTAATGTTAAGACAAGAATTACTAGTAATATTATTTTCATTGTTTTACTACTAGTATTATTACTTTCCTTACTAGTTGTTCTTTTTCCTTTCAAATCCTTTGTTTCAAATTTTCTTGTTTTTTCAACATCATTTTTCCTTTTAATTCTTTTTGCCATTTATAATTCCTCCAACCTTATCTAATATTTCTAAATAATCAACTCTTGGATTAAATTTATCTTTCAACAAATATCCACATTCTTTAAAATAACTTAGAGGAATTGATTTTCTCTTTTGTGTATCTAAAAAATGTTGAACATCACTTTGAAATAATAAGTATGTTTCATTTAACATCGTAAATCTAACTATAATGAAGGCTATTCCCCCATGACGAGCTATATTGTTTAGATGTATTATCTGATGCTTATGAATATTATTCAACGGAAAAGAAGTTAATGAATTTGTCTCTTTTGCTTCAAAGTCTACATACTTACCCTTATAAATACCATTATAATCGGTAGTAGAAGGCGTATCGAAGAAAGCTTCTTTAATCATAGCTTTATCTCGCGATGGATAATTTACTTTAGTAATTTTTATAGGCGTAGGTTTCTTGTATATATAAGCAACATCCATATCTCTATAATAATTATTAGTAATATTTAAATCATCTTCAAGCTTCATTCCACGATTAGCGTAGTTAATAAAATTAGAACTTTTAAAATTCTTCTTTATACCATTAGGATAATTCATCTCATCACCTACGATATATTATACTATATTGATATATATTTTTCCATCGTTTTTTATATAATTTTTTTTGAAAAAATAATCTAGTTTTGTCGAATTTATTACAAAGAATAAAAAATATTATACAATGCTCTTGGTGATATAAATATGCAATATTTAGAAGTTATTTTTACTATGAATAAGATGATAGATGACATAAATTATATAAAGCTAAAAGAAAAAAGTATATTTTTAAAAAATAAATAGTATTCAAAACATCCCCAACTAATTGACAAAATTAGCAATATTTGTAATAATAATAGCGTAAGGGATTGGTGATAGAGGATGTATCAAAATAAGATAACACTTACACCACAAGATATTTTAGAAAAGGACTTTAAAATAGATACTAGAGGGTATCGTCTTAAAGAAGTTGATCAATTTCTAGATATCATAATTACTGATTATGAACAATTCTATAAGATTATTAATAACTTGGAACAAGAAAAAAATGATCTTTTAGCTGAAAACATGAATTTAAAACAGGAACTTCGTAATGCCAGAATTAATGCTGAGATAGTTAAGAATAATGATTCTCCTGAAGTTACTAACGTTGATATCATGAGAAGACTAGCTAGGTTGGAAAAATTAGTATATGGAGTAAGTAAGGCTGATAGAACTAGTTACAACAAAGATAATTATAACCAGGATGATAATAGTAATGAATAATATTTGACAAACGCGGTTCTCCCACATATTATTATGTGCCTGGAGAGCTGAGGAAAGTCCATGCTCACACAGGCTGTGATGTCTGTAGTGTTCGTGCTTAGGGAAAAAATAACCTAAGGTAGATGATTCTAACGACTAAGAAGAAGTCTAAGTTCCTAGAATATGACTTCTTTTTATAAAGTGCCGCAGTGACGAATAAGGCGAAAGCCGGAAATGAAACGAGGTAAACTCCACGAGTGAGAAACCCAAATTATGGTAGGGGAGCTTTAACGAGGTAATAAGAACTAAGTTAGGGACCGAGTAATCGGTAGATAGATGTTTGTCACTCTTATTAAGAGGACGGAACATGGCTTATAAATATTATTTGTTAATAAAGAGGTGTTAAAAGTGAAAGAATTAGGCAGTTATTTAAGAAGAACCAGAATAGAAAATGGTGTTAACTTAGAAGAAGCAGCAGATGATATGAATATTTCCGTAACACAACTTGAAAATATAGAAAGTGGTAATACTAGAGCATTTAAAGATGTATATAAGCTCAAACAACAAATAAAAATGTATGCTAAGTATTTAGGGCTTAATCCAGACAAGGTTATTGATGAGTTCAATGAATTTTTATTTGAACATACTTCTAAAATATCTTTAGACGATATTAGAATTGCTAGAGAAAAAGAAGAGTCAAAAGAACAGGAAAATAAAATTAAGTCTCCTTATACAATAGAGCATAAAAGAAAGATAAACATATGGCCAATTGTTGGAATAGTGGGAGGTATTTTAATACTTATAACTATTATAACAATACTTGTTGTACATCATGTTTCCAAAACTTCACCAAGAACTAGTGAATTAAAAAATATTATTAAAGTAAATGAAGTAGGAGGCCTAATATGAATTTACCCACAAAACTAACTGTATCACGTATAATAGCAACATTTATTGTTATAATAATTTTGATTTTCCCATTTTATTCTATTGGATTTCAATGGCCGCAATTTAAAGTAGGTACAATTATTATTAGTCTACAATATATAGTTGCTGGTATAATTTTTGTCCTAGCAAGTATTACTGACTTTGTTGATGGTTACCTTGCTAGAAAAAATAATCAGGTAACAGACTTAGGAAAAATGTTAGATGCTATTGCTGATAAAATTCTTGTTAATTCAGTATTGATTATTTTAGCATATAAAGGAATGCTACCAATTATAGTACCAGTAGTAACTGTACTTAGAGATACATTTGTTGATGCTATTAAAATGCAAGCTGCTAGTAAGGGAAAAGTCGTTGCCGCAATTAAAAGTGGAAAATTAAAAACTGCTACATTAATGATAGGAACAACTCTTGCATTTTTCTATAATTTACCATTTGAATTAATACCAATTAATGTTTCTGATTTCTTATTATTAATTGCAACAGTCTTATCAGTAGTAAGTGGTATACAGTATTACTTATTAAATAAAGAACTATTATTCGCAAATGAATAATAGTTTTTTTTGTAATTTTTAACATAAATATCCTATCAAAATGATAATAAACTATATGAAATGTAATGATTCAGTCTCAAATTGCAAAATTGCGAAAATTTGTTCGAAAAACATCTTGCAATTTTTTTTGTTCTCATGTAAAATTAAAATGTAACGAAAAACTAGGAGGTTTTTATGAAAAAAGCAGACACAACAAAAAAGGATAAAGATTTAGATCAAATTTTAAGTGATATTGAAAAGCAATTTGGAAAAGGATCTATAATGAAACTTGGGGAAAATCAACATATGAAGGTTGATGTAGTATCTAGTGGATGTCTATCTTTAGACATTGCCTTAGGTGTAGGTGGATATCCAAGAGGAAGAATTATTGAAATTTATGGACCAGAGTCAAGTGGTAAAACAACTTTTGCTCTTCAAGCAATTGCATCAGTACAAAAAACGGGGGGAAGAGCTGCTTTTATAGATGCAGAACATGCTCTTGATCCTGTATATGCAGAAAAGTTAGGAGTAAACATTAATGAGCTACTTTTATCACAACCAGATACAGGGGAACAAGCTCTAGAAATATGTGATGCCCTAGTAAAAAGTGAGGCCATAAGCATCATAGTAATAGACTCAGTTGCAGCATTGGTGCCACAAGCAGAAATTGACGGTGAAATGGGTGACTCCCATGTTGGCTTACAAGCTAGATTAATGTCTCAAGCTCTAAGAAAACTATCTGGAACTATTAGTAAAACAAATACTATTGCTATATTTATTAATCAATTACGTGAAAAAGTAGGTGTTATGTTTGGCAATCCAGAAACAACAACTGGAGGAAGAGCCCTAAAGTTTTATTCAACAATTAGATTAGATGTAAGAAGAAATGAACAATTAAAGATGGGAGATGGAGTCGTTGGTAATAAAACTACCATTAAAGTAGTTAAAAATAAAGTAGCCCCTCCATTTAAAACAGCTGTTGTTGATATAATGTATGGTGAAGGTGTAAGTAGAGAAGGTGAAGTAATCGATTTAGGTGTAGAAGCCGGAATCATAGAAAAAACTGGCGCTTGGTATAGTTATGAAGGTGAAAAATTAGGTCAAGGAAAAGAAAATGTTAAACTCTTATTAAAAGAAACACCTGAACTTACACAAGAAATAGAGGAAAAAGTAAGAGAATTCTATGGAATATCTCAAAATACTAGTACAGAAAAGAATAAATAAACTATGGTCAACTTAAATGATAAGTTGACCTTTTTCTTTAAAGAACATAATCTATAGTATGAAAAGATTAAATGAGTTAATAAAATGTAAATATAATATTCTGATATATGGAATAAAAACAAATTCTAAAAAAATAAAGAAAGGAGATCTCTTTATAGCGGTTCATGGTTACAACTGTGACCATCATGCCTTCATAAGTGAAGCTGTAGCTAATGGAGCTTCCGCTATTATAAGTGAAAAAAAAGTAGATGTTGATGTTCCCGTAATCATCGTGAAAGATACAAATAAAGCCTTAGAAGAAATATGTCTCAAATTTTATAACCATATAGAAAAAAAATTCAGGTTTATAGGTATAACAGGAACAGATGGAAAGACTACTACCTCAACTATAATATATAATATACTAAAAGATGAATTAAACTGCTGTAATATAGGTACAAATGGCTTAGAATATCAACAAATGTTTTTTAAATTAAATAATACTACTCCAGAAATGGAAGAATTATACAACTTTTTATCAATACTTAGTCAAGCAGGATGTAAAACTGTTTCGATGGAGGTGTCAAGTGAAGCACTCCTGCATCGTCGAGTTGACAAATTTAATTATGATGTTGCCATACTAACAAATATCACAGAAGATCATTTAAATATTCATAAGAATATAGACAATTATGTCAATGCTAAGGCCAAACTATTTAAGAAAGTAAAGAAAAATGGCATATGTATTTTAAATTATGACGATAAACATGCAGAAGAAATACGTAAAGTAAGTCGAGGTAAAATTTACACTTATGGAAAAAGCTCTAACTGTGATTTCGCAATTTGTCATATTAAATGTAAAGATATGTCGACACACTTCGACATTTTACACAAAAATACATCCTATCATATAACAACAAATCTAGTTGGTGAGTACAATGCCTATAATATAACAGCTGCTTTTGCTTGTGCCCTTTTATTGGGACTACCTCCTAGAACTATCATCAAAAGAATCAAAAGTATTAATACAATAAATGGTAGATTTGAACAGCTAGACTTTGGACAAAACTTTACAATTATTTTAGACTATGCCCATACAGAAAATGGTGTAAAGAACATTTTATCTACTTTAAAGAAGTTAAAACATAATAAAATTATTACAGTAATTGGAAGTGCCGGAGGCAGAGAAAAGCAAAAAAGATCCGCTATGGGCAAGATAACATCGCAATTATCCGATCATGTAATATTTACCATGGATGATCCAAGAAATGAAAACGTCTCTGATATTATTTCTGACTTAACCAAATTAATAGAAAAAAATAACTATGAGAAAGAAGAAAATAGAGAAAATGCAATCAAAAAATCTCTTACTATGGCAAAAGCCGGTGATGTAGTAGCGATACTTGGTAAAGGTCGCGATGAGTATATGGCTATAAAGGATAAAAAGGTTTACTATTCCGACTATGAAGTAATAAAAAATTTTTTCCAAGATAATGAAAAACATTAAACTTGACACAATTAAAAATGACATCTACAATAGAATTAGATTATGGTTTAAATATTGATAATATTTTAAATATATTCTAGAGTGGAGGAAAAGATGAATAAACAAATTGTTTTTTCCGCTTTACTAATTTTAATTGGATTAATTTTGGGCATTTTCCTAATTATACTTCTAAGTTATATTAGGAGAACAAAAACAACGAACAAAATAAAAGAAATGCTAGAAAAAGCTCGCAAAGAAGCAGAGAAAATAAAAAGAGAAGGAATTCTTGAACAAAAAGAAGAAACTCATCGTCTAAAACTTGAATTTGATAAAGAACTAAAAGAAAAAAAAGCTGATTTAAAAGAAACTGAAGATAGACTTTTGCAACGCGAAAAGAACATGGATAAAAGAGATGAACTATATCAGAAAAGAGAGACTTTGTTAGACGAAAAAGAAGAACGATTAAATAATAAATTTGATGAAATTCAAGATGAAAAAAGTAAAGTAGAAGAACTAAAAAATGAACAATTGAAACTATTACAAGAAATTGCAAATTTCAGCAAAGAAGAAGCTAAAGAATTACTTATGGATGAAGTAAAACAAAATATGTCAAAGGAAGTAGCGACATATATAAAAGAGCAAGAACAAGAAGCTAAGATGTTGGCTGATAAAAATGCCAAGAATCTAATAGTAACAGCGATGCAAAGATATGCAGCTGATATTGCTAATGAACAAACAATCACGGTTGTCAATTTACCAAATGATGATATGAAAGGTAGAATTATTGGTAGAGAGGGAAGAAATATTAGGACAATAGAAGCTATTACTGGTGTTGATTTAATAATTGATGATACTCCAGAAGCTGTAGTCATATCAAGTTTTGATCCTCTACGCCGTGAAATTGCTAGATTAACACTAGAAACACTTATAAAGGATGGTAGAATTCATCCTACACGTATCGAAGAAATTTATGACAAAACTAGCAAGGACTTAAAACAAAAAATGATGGAATATGGTAATGATGCCTTATTCGAATTAGGTATAACAAAGATGGATACCGAATTAGTTGAATTAGTTGGTAAACTTCATTTCCGTACAAGTTATGGTCAAAATGCTTTAACTCATTCCATTGAAGTGGCAGAACTTGCAGGTGTCTTAGCTGGAGAATTTGATGAAGATGTTAACTTAGCTAAAAGAGCAGGCCTACTACATGATATTGGAAAAGCCATAGATCATGATTTAGAGGGAAGCCACGTAGAATTAGGTTCACAAATAGCTAAAAAATATCACGAGAATGAAGTGGTAATAAACGCTATTGAATCACATCATGGTGATACAGAAGCAACAAGTATCATTTCAAGTATAGTTGCAATTGCCGACAGTTTAAGCGCCTCACGTCCAGGAGCAAGAAACGATTCACTTGAAAATTATATTCAAAGACTATCACAATTAGAAGCTGTAGGTAACGAAATAGAGGGTGTAGAAAAATCCTTTGCTGTTCAAGCAGGTAGAGAATTAAGAGTAATAGTAAAACCTGAAGAAGTTGATGACCTAAAGGCTCATACGATAGCTAGAGAAATAAAAGAGAAAGTTGAAACAACATTAAAGTATCCAGGTACTATAAAAATAACAGTTGTAAGAGAAACACGAGCTCAAGAAGAGGCTAAGTAGTTTCTCTTTTTATAAAATGATTACTAAATTAATTACTATATTACAAGAATTAGATCTAGGTGATAATGACTTCTATAAATTTATTCCTGAACATACAAAAATAATAAGTGATGATTTAATAGATGAATTTGGAATTGACTTATGTGGCATCTATAAAAATGATTCGAAAGAAGTTAATATTAGAATTCCTAGACCAAAAAATCATTATACTACAAGTATAGCTATACATGAAATAGGTCACCTATTTGATTACTATTTGAAACAAAAAATAGTAATGAATGAAAATACTTCTCTCTTATTTGAATTTACATATTTATATAAAGTAGGAGAATTAGAGTTATTAAAAAATAGAATAAGGGAAATAGAAAAAAATAAGACATCAGTCAAATATAAAAGCTTAATGGACATAAAAAAAGAAACTAAACAGTCTCTGTTTCGACTTTAGTTTCTTTTTTAATATCTAAAATTATTGGTAAAATAATAGGCTTTCTACCAGTTAACTCATTTATATAAGGAATTAACTCTGCAGTAAGACAAGATTTAATACTTGCAAATGTTGAATGAGTATTTTTTAGTTGTTCTTTTACTATTTTATCAGCATACATTTCTATTTTTTTCAATAGTTCCTCATTTTCATTTATTTGTATAAATCCACGAGTAGTAATATTTGGTCTGATTAGTAATTCATGTTTTTTCATGTCTACATTAACTATTACTACTAATATTCCATCATTAGCCATTATTTTTCTATCACGTATAACTGCTCCACCAATTTCACCAATTCTGTTACCATCTACATATATATCAGCACCAGGCATGCTCTTACCTTTAGTAATAACATGATTAACTAAATCAAGGGAATCTCCATTTTTTAGTACAAAAGTGTTTTCCTTAGGAATACCACATTCAATTCCCAAATTAGCATGATGTTTTAACATACGATAATCACCATGGAAAGGCATTAAATACTTAGGCTTAATTAACCTAATCATTAATTTTAACTCCTCTTCATTAGCATGTCCTGAAGTATGAAGACCACTAAGAGATTTATTTGTATAAACAGATACACCGTTTAAACATAACTTATTAATGATCTTTGAAATACTTAAAGCATTACCAGGAATAGTACTTGATGAAAAGATAACTATATCATCTGGTCTTAATTTTACATACTTGTGATTACCATTAGACATACGAGAAAGTGCTGCCAAAGGCTCTCCTTGAGAACCAGTACACAAAATAGTAACATCTCCAGGCTTATAATGGCTAAGTTCATCTGGTGAAATTAATAGTTCTTTGTGATCTATATAACCACCTTCGATTGAAATTTTAATATTATTTTCCATACTTCTACCAAACACACATATTTTTCTATTGTGCTTATAACAAGTTTCAAAAATGTGTTTTACACGATAGATATTGGAAGCAAAAGTGGCAATAATTATTCTTTGTTGTGGATAAAGATCAAACATTTCGTTCAAAGCACTGTCAACTTTAGATTCACTTGTTGAAAATCCTTCATTTAAAGCATTAGTAGAATCACTAATTAGTAAATCAACTCCTTCATGCCCAAGAGTAGTCATTTTATATAAATCAGCCATTGGCCCAATTGGAGTAAGATCAAATTTAAAATCACCTGTTGTTACAATTCTACCATCAGGAGTAGTAATACAAATACCATGTGAATCAGGTACTGAGTGAGTAATTAAGATAAATTCTACTTCAATTTCTCCGAACTTTAATTTAGTATCATCGGTATAAGCATATAAATTATCATATCTAATATTACGATCCCCTAGTTTAACTGCTATTAACTCTTTTGCATGACGAGGAGCATAAATAGCAGGTATATTAATACTCTGTAATAAAAAAGGTATACTACCAATATGATCTTCATGTCCATGTGTAATTAATAACGCTCTAATTTTATCTTCATTTTCCTTTAAAAAAGTAAAATCAGGAAGTACATAATCAACACCCATCAATTCACTTTCTGGAAAACTTACCCCGGCATCAATAATAACGATATCGTCGCCATGCATTACACAATACATATTTTTACCGACTTCACCTAAACCTCCTAAAACAACAATCTTTGTTCCACTAGGTTTGTTTTTTATCATAAAATTTTATATTCTCCTTTCTACGTTCAATTTAATATGTAAAAGAACTAACCGCATACATTATACTATATAATTAATATTTTGTCTATCACAATAATAATTCTTGAGTTCGTAAAGTAAATTTTTAAACCATAACTAACATAATGGCTCAAGAGATAATATTTCTTTATTTAATGAACGAGCATATTCTATTTCTTTCTTTGTAGATTCTCCAATATACCCATTTACATTTACAACATAAATGGCATCACTTATTTCAATCTTTTTATAATGAAGTTTACTTAACCTTTCTAACTCAAAATCAGATAATTTCTTATTTTGTGGAAAATATACACATTGAATAGCAACATCCCCATTTAATTCTAATTCACAAGCTATGTCTATCATTTCATTTTTAAATCGCATACTTCCACATAGTGTTATTATTTTCATTATATTTACCTCCAATAATATTTATTCTAGCATATATTTATCTCCTTTGCGAATTGAAGTAATAATTAAAAATATTTTAATATTTAACTACTTTGTGTTACAATAAAATAAACAAAATTAAAGGAGACATAAGATGGGATTATTTAATAAAATAAAAAACATTTTTAAAACAGAAAATATTGAAGAAAATGTTAGCGATATACCTGAAAAGGTAGAAAATAAAAAGAAGTCAGTAGAAGTCTATGAAAAAGGATTAACAAAATCACGAGAAGGTTTTGTAAGTAGATTAGCATCTCTTACTAATAAATATAAAAAGGCAACTGATGAATATTTTGACGAATTAGAAGAAATTTTAATTATGGCAGATATTGGAGTAAATACAGTTACCAATTTCATTGAAAAATTAAGAGATAGAGTAAAAAATGAAAAAATAGAAAGTACAGAGGATTTAAAAGAAATAATTATTGATGAACTATTTATAATCTATGTTAATGAAGATGTTTTAGTAAACAAAATAAACTTTCAAGAAAATGGTCCAACCGTAGTTTTATTTGTGGGTGTTAATGGAGTAGGAAAAACAACTACAATAGGGAAATTAGCTCAAAAATTTAAAAATGAAGGTAAAAAAGTACTTCTAATTGCGGCTGATACTTTTAGAGCAGGGGCAGTTCTTCAGTTGGAAGATTGGAGTAAGAAAACTAATACTAGTTTTTATGGAAAAAGTCAGGGCTCAGATCCTGCCAGTGTTGTATATGATGGATTAGTAAAAGCTAAGGAAGAAAACTATGATGTTGTCTTAATTGATACTGCAGGAAGACTACAAAATAAAGTTAATCTAATGAAAGAATTAGAAAAAATAAATAGAGTAATTGGTCAACTTATTCCAGAAGCACCGCATGAAACATTACTAGTAATTGATGCCACAACAGGTCAAAATGGTATTAGTCAAGCTAAAAGTTTTAAAGAAATAACAAATATTACCGGAATTGTATTAACAAAATTAGATGGTACAGCTAAGGGTGGTATTGTTTTAGCTATAAAAGATGAAGTAAATATACCTGTTAAATATATTGGATTAGGTGAAGGAGAAAATGATCTTCAATCATTCGATATTGAAAAATATATTTATGGATTATTTAAAGATTTATAAAAGGAGTAAAATATGAAAAAGGACAAGACCAATAAAAAAAATAACAATCATATCTTTTTGTATTTACAAGCAATATTTTCATTAATAACAGTAGTATTAACAATAGTATATATACTAAATAAAAGTATTACAGGCTTTCTTCAATTATCATTAGGCCTAACCATTCTAATAATGGGATATAATAATTATAAAGTATATCATCGTAAATTTTTAACATTAGTTTACATTTTTGTAGGTGTAATTCTTATAACACTATCAGTAATTACTTTTTTAGGAGTATAATATGGAAGAATTTATTTATTATAATGAACTATATGATATATATAAACCACTCCTAACAATTAAACAACAACAATACTTTGAAGAATATTATTATAATAACCTTTCCCTAAGTGAAATATCAGAAAACTATGATATAAGCAGAAATGCCATCTCAAAACAAATAAATGTGATAAGAGATAAATTAAAAGGCTATGAAAATAAGCTAAATTTACATACTAAAAAGGAAAAAATATACAAAGCTTTAGAAAGTACTAGTGATCATGCAGTAGCAGAAATTATTAAAAATATTATTTAATAAAATGCTAGACACTAGTATTTTTTTTAGGAAAACTAATCTTGCTAAAACGGGGTACAAATAGTATAATGTTTACATAAAGAATAAGAAAGAGGGGAGTATACATGTTTGACAAAATAGTATACATAAGTGATAAGTCAGCAAACGTTAAACTAAGAGATGATGCTGATATAACTTTTAATTTAATGAATCTACATGTAATCTTCGAGGATAGTGAAAAAAAAATTTTAGGCGAAGTAGATGATTTAGAAGATAATATAGTAAAAATAAGATTTTTAGGTGAAATAAGAGATGGGAGACTAATCGGTGGAACACTACGTAAACCAACTCTTGATGCCACTTGTCGCGTTATTAAAGAAGAAGAAATACCTTTAATAACAGGAGAAGATAAATATGGAAATATGCTTTTAGGAGCTAGTCCATTTTATAATGATAGACCTGTATTTATGGATGTAAACGGTTTCTTCAGTAATCATTTTGCCATTTTTGGTAATAGTGGTTCTGGTAAGTCTTGTGGTGTATCTAGAATATTTCAAAATATGTTTGAAGATGAAAGACTCTTCCCATATAAATCAAATATAATTATGTTTGACTCATCAGCAGAATACTATAATGCCTTTAAAAATCTTTCTAGTATCAACTCAAACTATAATTATCGCTTTATTTCTACCAATGAAATAGATCCCTATGCTGAAAAACTTCGTATACCTATATATTTACTTAACGAACAAGATTTAGCCCTTCTTTTAAATGTAACAAATCATTCACAACTTCCCATAATTGAAAGAATGTTAAAATTAGCTCGCATATTTTCACAAGAAGAAGTAGACGCTAATGCTTATAAAAACCATTTAATAGCCAAGGCAATTATGGCTATACTATATACTAATCAAACCGCACCAAATAAGAGAAATGATATATTTTCTATCATCGCTTCATGTTCAACACCTGAATTTAATCTCGAAAGTACAATCCAAGGAGTTGGTTATACTAGAAAATTCCGTGAGTGTTTCTTAATTGATCAATTTGGTAACTTTACTGAAAGCGTTTTGATGACAGAATATCTTAATAAATTTATTAAAGAAGAATACGATAATTACGAGCCAGAAGGATCTGTTTTCTATACCTTAGATACATTAGAGAAAGCGCTTAACTTTACTTTGATTAGTGAAGGTTGGTTAAGAAATGAAAATACATATGGTGACTCAGTTACAATAAAAGTAAGATTGCATTCTCTAATAGTCGGTCAAAATGCAAAGTATTTTGATTATCCAAGTTTTATAAATCTAGAACAATTCATTTCGTCATTACTAATAACTAATGGTCGTAAATTCCAATTTGTAAATATTAACTTAGATGATGTTGATGATACTTTCGCTAAGGTTATCGTTAAAATATATTCCCGTTTAATATTTAGTTTTGCTAAAGGGTTATCTAATAGGGCAAGCATTCCATTTCATTTAATTGTTGAAGAGGCACATAGATATATTCAAAATGATACAGATACTTTCCTAATTGGTTATAATATATTTGATCGTATAGCTAAAGAAGGACGTAAGTATGGTGTTATTTTAGGATTAATTACTCAAAGACCTGTTGAAATGAGTGATACCGTTATTTCCCAATGCTCTAATTTCTTGATTTTCAAGATGAATCACCCTGCGGACGTTGATTATATCAAAAAGATGGTTCCAAATATTAGTGATGAAATTGTTGAAAAACAAAAGACGCTTCAAGCTGGAACATGTCTAGCTTTCGGAATGGCTTTTAAAATTCCATTAATAGTCAGACTAAAAATGCCTGATCCAGCACCTAAGAGTGGTAACTGTGATGTTGTAAAAATATGGGATGGCAATGGTAATAAAAAAGCAGAGCCTAAAAATCCAGAACCAGAAACAAAGGTAGAAATGCCAAAACAACAAGTAAATAGTCCAACATTTATATCAAACACTCCTGATGGAGCAGGACGAATTCCAACTGCAGTTCCAGATTTAAATAATAAAGCTCCTAATATGATGGAACAGGTAAGTACTAACATTCCTGAACAAAATCCGGTAAAACAAAGCGAGGAGCAACCATCAAAATTTATTGATATTCCAGCTATGCCCGCCAATAATACAAACGAACAAGTACCACAAAACAAAGATTTAAATCCACAACCTTCACAGCTAAACAATAATGATGTTATGCATCCATATAATAGTGTTCAAAACTACAATGCAAATGTAGATGATGGCGCACTAAATCCAGAGTCTACATATATTCCAACAAACGATACAATAGTAAGTATCCCTGGGGCTCAAAGTTTCTTAAATACAGAAACAAGTTTAAAACCTAACATTACTTTAGGAGAACAACAACCACAAATAATAATCCCAGCCGGTCAAAATGTTAGTCCTAACCTAATGGAGGGATTTGGAAACATTAAGGTTGTTACGGAAGATAAGTAATAAAATCTAAAGACTAGTCAAACTAGTCTTTTTTCTGTATAATAATTATCAGGTGATAAAAATGTTTGAAAACTTAAGTGATAGATTACAAAATGCAATACATAAAATTAAAGGATATGGAAAAATAACTGAGGATAATATCAGCGAAGTAATGAGGGAAGTTCGTCTTGCTCTATTAGAAGCTGATGTAAATTATAAAGTAGTTAAAGAGTTTACTAATAATGTTAAAGAAAAAGCTTTAGGAGAAGAAGTACAAAGAAGTATTAATCCAGGAGATTTATTTGTAAAAATAGTAAATGATGAACTTATTGAATTACTTGGTGGAGAAAGTAGTCCCCTAAATTTAAATGGGAATCCTGCCACTTTGATGCTTGTAGGATTACAAGGAAGTGGTAAAACAACCGCTATCGGTAAATTAGCCAATCTTCTAAGAAAAAAGCATGCTAAAAAACCACTTTTAGTAGCGTGTGATGTATATAGACCAGCTGCCATAGATCAATTAAAACAAATCGGTAAACAACTAAATATAGAAGTTTATGAAGAAGGTAAAAGAAATCCCGTTGAGATAAGTAAAAATGCAATAGCATACGCTAAAGAAAATGGATATGACTATGTGTTAATAGATACGGCTGGTAGACTTCATATTGATGAAGACTTAATGATTGAACTTCAAAATATTACAGAAAAAGTTCAACCACAAGAAACTATATTAGTAATAGATGCCATGATGGGACAAGATGCTATAAATGTAATAGAGGGATTTAATTCTAAATTAAAACTAACAGGAGTAATTCTTACAAAATTAGATGGTGACACCAGAGGTGGTGTAGCTTTATCAGTTAGACACTTAACTAACGTTCCTATCAAATTTATTGGTACTAGTGAAAAGCTAGATGGTATTGACTATTTTGATCCTGAAAGAATGGCTGGCAGAATTTTAGGTATGGGTGATGTTGTTTCATTAGTTGAAAAAGCTCAAGAGGCAATAGATGAAAAAGAAGCCCTAAAAACAGCTAAAAAGATGCAAAATGGAAAATTCGACTTAGAAGATTTCTTAAGTACATTAAAACAAATAAAAAGAATGGGACCATTAGAATCATTAATCAAGTTAATTCCAGGAGCATCAAAGATGGGATTAAACAACATAAAAATAGATCCCAAACAAATGGCACATATTGAGGCAATAATATTATCAATGACACCAGCTGAGAGAAAAAATCCCGATATTATTAAGGCTAGTAGAAAAACAAGAATTGCCAAGGGAAGTGCTACATCAGTACAAGAAGTTAACAAATTATTAACTCAGTTTGAACAAATGAAAAAAATGATGAAACAAATGAAGAATGGTAATTTCAAAATGCCATTTTAATAAGAAAGATGTGTACAAATATTACCATCTTTTTTTAATTAATAATAAACTGAAATACTACAATCACCTTTTTATGCTATACTATAATTGAAATAGTAAAGAGGTTGATAAGATGATTAGAATATTTGATATAAAAAATAGTAAAAATGATTTAAAGCGTAATGATAATGAAATATTTAAAAATTATTTAACTGAATCAAAAGAAAATACCTATAATAGTCTACAAAAATATAAGTCTACTTTAAATGGTTTATCTGAAAAAGAGGTAAAAAAGCGCCTAAATGAAAATGGCAAAAATGTTGTTATCAAAGATGAACATAAAGGACCACTGTATTTTCTTTTGGAATCTTTTAAAGATGAGTTTATTATAATTTTATTGTTCCTTTCTTTAATTAACTTATTTCTAGGTGACACGTTAGGTTCTATCATTATAATAGTAATAGCCTTTATCAGTGCCCTTATTAGATTTTTTCAAGATTATTCTGTCTATAAATTCAATAAAAAATTGCAGAGTAAAATCTATTCAACTGTTATAGTGTTAAGAAATAATGAGGAAATGGAAATAAAGGTAGAGGATGTTGTCGTTGGCGATATTGTTAAATTAAATGCAGGTACTATTATGCCAGCTGATCTAAAAATTATTGATTGTAAGGATCTATTCATCAATCAGTCTGTTTTTACAGGAGAAAGTGTTTTAATTGAAAAAAAACAATTATCAAGTAATAATCCAAAAGAAATTTTTGATATAGAAAATATTTGCCTTATGGGAACTTCTGTTGTTAGTGGTAGAGGAAGTGGATTAGTCATTTCCACAGGATTTGATAGCTATTTAGGTAAGGTTGGTAGTGAAATAAAAGACAAGAAGGAAGAAACAAACTTTGATAAAGGCATTAAAAGTATTTCCAATTTATTAATTAAATATATGGCAATAGTCTGCTTGGTTGTCATAGTGATAGACGGTATCCTAAAACAAAATATGGGTGAAGCCTTACTTTTTGCTCTTTCTGTTGCCGTAGGAATAACTCCTTCAATGTTACCAATGATTTTAAATGTCAATCTCACAAAGGGTAGTAAAAGTTTAGCTAAGAAAAAAACACTCGTAAAAAAGATAGAATCTATTCAAAATCTTGGCGCTATTGATATTTTATGTACAGATAAAACAGGAACTCTTACAGAAAATGAAATAACTTTACAAAAGTATATAGATGCTTTGGGAAAAGAAAATGAAGATATTTTAGAATATGCATTTCTTAATAGTTATTATAGTACAGGTATAAAAAATCTTGTTGATAGAGCCATTATTTCTTATGGAAAACAAAATAAAATAGATGAGAAAGTTAAAATTTACGAAAAAGTAGATGAAATTCCCTTTGATTATAATAGAAAAAAACAAAGTATCGTTGTTAAACATAAAAATACATATCGCATGATTACAAAAGGAGCTTTAGAGGAAGTAATTAAAGATTGCAATATGGTACATACCAATGATAAAAACGAAGTTATAACTGAAAAAATAAAAAAAGTTATTAAATCTAAAGCTATAGAACTTGCTAATGATGGTATGCAAGTAATTGCCTTGGCAGAAAAAAACAGTTATCCTGGAATTAACTCATTTAATACGGACTATGAAAAGGATATGACTTTTGTTGGATTTGTTGCCTTCTTAGATCCAGCAAAAAAAGATGTTAAAAAGACTTTGTCAAATTTATATAAGATTGGTATTAAAACTAAAATATTAACTGGTGATAATCCCTATGCTACTAAAAACATCTGTAATATGGTTGGATTAAATGGTAATGATATTCTCTTAGGTAGCGATATAGATAAAATGACTGATGAACAGTTATCTAGTAGAATAGAGGAAGTAGATGTTTTTGCTAGAATGAATCCTCTCCAAAAAGAAAGAATAGTCTCTTTATATAGAAAAAATAATCACGTCGTTGGTTATATGGGTGATGGGGTGAATGATGCTCCTTCATTAAGTGAAGCTGATGTAGGTATCTCAGTTAATACAGCAACCTCCATAGCAAAAGAAGCTAGTGATATTATCATTTTAAAACAAAGCTTAAAAGTAATTTACGATGGTGTATTAGAAGGAAGAAAAGTATACGGAAATATTATAAAATATATGAAGATGGCTCTAAGTGCCGACTTTGGAGATGTATTCAGTATTATGATATCTAGTATTTTTATTCCTTTTTTACCTCTTTTACCAATTCAAATGTTATTACAAGATTTTATTTATGACTTTTCTCAAATTGGTATACCTTATGACAATGTTGATGAATCTTTCCTAATAAAACCTAAAAAATGGGATACCAAGGGAATTTCTCGCTTTATGAAAGTAATGGGAATTACTAGTTCATTAATTGACATTATCTCATTTATTATTTTCTGGTTTATCTTTAAATATAATAGTGTTGACAAACAAGCTTATTTTCAAACCGCATGGTTTGTTACATGCCTTACTACAGAACTTATGATTATATATAATGTAAGAACCGCAAAACGTCCATTTATTGAATCAAATGCTAGTTCAAAATTAAATATATTAACTATCTTTTCATTAGTGCTAACGATTATTACACCTATAATTCTTCATAATATAAAAACATTCCACTTTGTCATATTGCCAACGTCTTTCTATTTCTATTTAATAGGCCTAGTTCTTCTTTACTTTATAATTGTCTCTATTATTAAAAGAATATATATTGCAAAATATGATGAATGGCTATAACAGCTGGGCTTTCATCGTATGCATAAATATCTCCCCATCATACAATAGATTAGATAGGAGGATATAAGATGTTTGGAGATCAAAATATAAGTAATAATATGGACTTTGATTCTACTATTACTGGTGATAATAACATTTCTTATAATGATGTTGATTTTAATTTAATGCAAAATAATATGGGGCAACCAATGATGGATACAATGGCTGGAGCTAGTTGTGAAGCACCTCGTGAAAGATGTGTTCACAGAACTTTTGTACATGAAGTACCACATGTTTGTCCAATAAAAACTAGAATCATCAATCATCATGTTTATCGCCACACTTATAGACCAGAATATTCTTGCTCTGAAGAAAACGTAGTAAGTAATGTTCAATGTGGTTCTTGTTCACAATTCCGTTAGTTAAAGTAAAAACATGAAAGACATAATTTCATGTTTTTGTATGTCAAATTGTTTACATAAATAAAAAAGATAAAAAGTGTAAATAAAAATGTCTAATTTTGTCGTTTTACTTGAACTAATGTAAATAATGTTTTAACATTATTATAGGGAGTGTGATACAATGATTTATCCATCTATAGATAAATTGCTTAATATCGTCGATTCAAAATATGAATTAGTTCATATAGCGGCCAGACGTAGTAAGGAAATTTCTAGAACCGGTCACTACCAAATGTCTGAAGGGGAATATAAATGTAAAAAGAATATAGGTAGAGCATTGGAGGAAGTAGAAAAAGGCTTACTAAAAGTCACAAAAAAACAATCCTAAAGAAGAGATTGTTTTTTTATTGATTATTTTTATTATATTTATTTTCAATTATTGTTATTAACTTATACATCAAGTAAGCGATAATTCCTAGTATAAATACACTAGTAATAACTAAATTAATATTAAATACTTGAGAACCATACATTATTAAATACCCCAAACCACGTTTTGATACTAAAAGTTCTCCCATTATTACGCCGCTATCACCACCGGTGAGAGAAAATAAGAAAGAAAAATACAATAAATATGGGAGTAAGAGTAAATTACCACATTAAGAAAAATAATTATGAACTTAAATATAACTATAACACTAATAATTTTAATTAAGATGATCCATATGATATATATAAAATAAAAGATATATAGCAAAAAGGACCTTACTTCGTGGAAACTATTTAAAAATGAACACACTTTATTGACTTTTAAAATGAAAGTGATAATATACAAAATTAAGAGGAACATATGTAATAATTATTATGTATTAGCATAGTATGGTTATTTCTAGTTCCTTTACCATGCCAAAGTGGTGGTTGAATAAGTTTTACCCTATTATTAATCATTAAAAAATAGTATTATAATTTTAAGGAGAGTGATATTATGGCAAGAAAAACATTAGCCGATTTCAATTATGATTACCAAGCATATGCAGATTATTTAGAATCACCAGAATGTACCAACGATGATGGATATGACGTAATAGCAGACCAATATGGAAATGTCTATACTCCTACAGATGGAGATTGGTCAAAAGGACATGGACATCAAAATGAAAACACAGATTATAATAGACCTTCTGATAGCAAAGATTCTTATGGAAGAAAGTGGAAAAATCCATGGTTAAAATATGCTGAAAAATTAAATTTAACACCAGAAGAGGTTGAATTTTTAAATACATTACATGATTATAACCAAAACAACAAAGTTAGTAAACTTGCAGAAAATAAAATATTATCTAAAAAAAGATAAAATTATAAAATTGAAATAATGAGGTAAAATAAAGTTATATGGAAAGTATTTTAAAAATCATTTATGATAAAACAATTGATAATAAGATTTTAGATTTGAAGGATATTGAAAATATTCTAGAAATTTTAGTAATTGAAAAAAATTTAAATGATTATATTTTAAATATAAATATTCAACAGATAAGAAGCAACAATCTTGCTTCTTATTCTAGCTATACAAAAGAAATAACGGTTTATACTGAAATGATTAATAAAATGGTAAAGGACATTGAAAAAAGCATTTTAAATATTAATGTATTTGAAACGACATTATACAAAAATCTTTCTATACTACAAATTTTATTACATGAAGTTGAACATGCAAATCAACAGAAAATTGCATATCATGACAACACTTTAGAAGCACTAATAATAAGGTTATCTTATTTAGTTAATAATGGATATGATAAGAATTTATATGAGTATTGCCCAGAAGAAAGGCTAGCTGAAATAAAAACTTTTGAGGAAATATGTATTTTAGTTAATTATATAAACAAAGAGCTAATTACATTACCTAATATTATAGAAACAGAAAAACTAAAAAGACAATTAAGGGGATATCACTATAAAGATGATTTTGTAAATATTCCTATTGTTGATTACTTTACAATTGCAAACAAGAATAAATTATTAGATGCCTTTGACCTGTCAAATGCCTGTATAGAAGATTATACTCTAAGTGATAGATATAAATATGGTTTTCCAATCTCCATCGATGAGTATGGAATTTCTATGAAAAAACTTGTATTATCTTTACAAAAAAACTTTAATAATAGAATTAATATTAAATAAAATATGATATAACATTCAATATAGTTAGGAGTTGAGAGTTTATGAATATTTCACATGAAAAATTAATTGATGCAGGAAATGGTAGAAAATATGGTGAAGGTTATAGAATTGTATATTTTGAAAATAATGATAAATATTCAGTAGGCGCATATTGTAAGACAATTGAAGGATTTATGATTGGTTTTGCTGAATGTGATCCAATTATAGATGAGGATGATATTCCACCATTTATTTCTATAGATGATATTTTAGAAAGATGTTTAAATTTATATAATGACATAAATGGTGTAGCAATCTACAAAACAGATGGTACGTGCATTCAAAAAAAAGAAAGAAATATCATTAAACATAACTAAAAATAGAGTTCAATTTTGAACTCTTTTTTCATATAGGTTTATTTCGTTATCAAAAAGCCACATGTAAACACTAAAGGGGTTTGAATAATAATTTTTAATAATCATAAAAATTATTAGAGGTGAAAAAGTGATAATTGTGAATAATTATGATAAAGAGGGAAATGAAATAAATCCTAATGAAATCAAAATTACGGATTTGGTTATATATGAGATTGTAAAAAAATATGTGCATAATCTATAAACTAAATTTACACTATAGACTTTTGTAATTTGGTAAGATTTAATTGGAATTTAACAATCTTGTCTAATTTAAAGGGGGGAATTACTATAAAAGCGGGATTATATGCAAGAGTTTCTACCGACAGCCAACTTGAAGGATATTCAATAGATGCACAAAAAGAATTTTTGTTAAGTTACGCAAAAAGCAAAGACTATACAGAGTTTGAATATTATATTGATGGTGGATATTCTGGTAAAGATTTAAATAGACCAGCTATTCAAAAATTAATTGAAGATTGTAAGAATCATAGAATTGATGCAGTATTTGTATTTAAACTAGATAGAATTTCAAGAAGTCAGAGAGATACACTATATTTAATTGAAGAAGTTTTTAATAAATATGATGTAAGTTTTATTTCTATGAGAGAAAATTTTGATACATCAACACCATTTGGTAAAGCTATGATAGGTGTATTATCAGTATTTGCTCAACTTGAAAGAGAAACAATATTAGAAAGAACCCGTATAGGATTAAAAAAAAGAGCTGAGGCAGGACTTTGGAGAGGTGGAGGTAAAATACCTTTTCCTTATCGATACGACAGAAATACAGGCACATTGATACCAATTTCAGGACAGGTAGAATTACTCCACAAAATGATTTCACTTTATATCAGTGGTAAAAGTTTTAATGCTATTGGTGCTATTGTTGGAATGGATGAATCACTAGTTGAAACTAGAATATTATCCATAACTAATACTGGTAAAGTTCCATATAGAGACGAGATCTATGAGGGAAAACATGAAGCAGTAGTATCTGATGAACTATATGAAGAAATACTGCGAGTAAATAAAGTTAGAAGTCACGAAAAATATGAAAGACATTATTTACTATCTGGAAAGGTATATTGTGGATATTGTGGAGCTAAGTATAGATATCAAAAATGGGGAAAAAGATTGATTATGTATTGTTATTCACAACAAAAAAGTAAACCTAGATATATTAAAGATCCTGATTGTAATAATAAACGATGGGACACATTTGAAATTGAAGATGCAGTATTAGAAGAATTGTTTAAAATAAATCTAGATTTAAATTTATTTAAGAAAACCTTTAATATAACAACGGTAAATATTAAAAAGGAATATAAACAAAGACTTGAAGAAATCAAAAAACAAATAAATAATCTATTAAATAATATAGCAAGTGGTATAGCTGTAGAAGAAACTAATAATAAAATAAAAGAACTAGGAAAGGAGAAAGAAATAATAGAAGAAAAATTAATTGAGTCAGATCAAAAAGAAAAGGATAACAAAGCATCTTTAAAAATGATAAAAAACTTAAAAGTAATATGGTTCGACATGGACTTTGATGAACAAAGAAGAATTATAGAACATTTAATTGACAAAGTTGTAGTTAATGATAATGAAATCAACATTTACTATAATATCTATTAAAAAATAAACTTTCTCTCACCGGGGGTAATATCCCTATTAAAGTCATACTAATATTAATTTTCATGGTGCTTATCAAATTTTTAATGTTACTTGGCATTACAACCTTTAAAAATATACACATTCTACTGGCATTTAAAGATTTTAACAACTTGATATAATTTTCACTAGTAGAATTAAATCCATTATATATATTTATTATTGTAATAAATAAAGAAATTAAAAGGGCCATGAAAATAATAGAATTAGTACTTGCACCTACCCAAATTATAATTAAAGGACCTAATGCAACTTTAGGCAAAGCATTTAAAATTGTTAAATAAGGATCAATTGTTTTTGAAAAGCGTGGGAAAAACCACATAAGAATAGCGATTAAAAAGCCAATAATTGAGGTAATAATAAAACTAATAAATGTTTCATATAAAGTTATTGTTATGTGAGAAAAAAGTGACTTATCATTTAATAAAGAAATAATTGTTTTAACAACTTCACTAGGAGATGAAGATAAAAAAGTATTAATTATTTTAAAGTGACTAAGTAATTCCCAGGAAATTAGAAATATAAAGATGATTGCGATTTGAAAAAATAATATTAATGCTTTATCATGCTTTTTTTTCTTAAGATAAAGAATATGTTCAGGAGACTCTAACATCTAGATCCCTCCATATTTTGTCATAATATTCATTATAGTTCTTTTCTTTTCTTGTATTTAATGTACTTCTTTCTCCTAAAAAATTAATTTCATAAATATTTTTTATAGTAGCTGGTCTTTTACTAAATACAATTACTCTCTCGGATAAAGTTAAAGCTTCATTAATATCATGGGTTACCATAATAGCCGTTTTGTGCTCCTTCTTTATGATTTTATAAACATCTTCACTTACTTTTAATCTAGACTGAGAATCAAGAGCAGAAAAAGCCTCATCTAACAGTAAAATATCTGGCTTTATTGCCAAGGTCCTAATTAATGCAACACGTTGCCTCATTCCACCAGATAATGAATCAGGATATTTATACATAAAGTCACCTAAACCATAAGTTTTAAGTAAGTCAATAACATATTGCTTATTATCATCAGTTAATTGATTTCTGATCTCTAATCCAACTAAAGCATTATCTAAAATGTTTCTCCAGGGAAAAAGAGAATCTGTTTGTAACATATATCCAATAACAATATTTTCTTTACTCCAATTAATTTCACCTGATGATTGCTTTTCTATGTTAGCAAGTAAAGATAAAAGAGTAGACTTACCACAACCAGATGGTCCAACAATAGATACAAACTCTTTTTCATAAATATCAAAATTAATATTTTTAATTGCTTCTATTTCACCATTAGAGTCATGATAGGTCTTTCTTAAATTTTTTACTTCTAAAATTTTATTTTTCATAAATTAATTTACTATAAGATGCTTTTTCTTTTAGTTGACCAGCCTCAATCATAATATCTTGTAAATGATTCCATGATTTTTCACTAAATTCAGTTGTTTTTGGCCAAGCATTAATTTTCTTATAACGAGTTACCACTTTAGTAAGATCATTAAGTGAAGTATTTGGAAATTGATTTAATATGTCTTTTGCAATTTGTTCATCATCCGTTTTATGAATATAATCTAGTCCACGTTGAATAGCTCTTTCAAATTTCTCAATAGTTTGAGAGTTTTCTTTTATATAACTCTTTCTAGCACTATATGAGGTATATGGTACAACACCGCCAAGTTCCCCAAGGGAAGCAACAACATATCCATAACCTTGTTGTTCTATTTGAAGTGCATTTGGTTCAAATAAACTAACAAAATCACCATTGCCACCTATAAATGAACCACTCATAGCTGCAAATGCTACTGATGTATCAATTTTTACATCTTTTCCAGGAGTAAGACCAGCTTTTTTTAGCGCCCATTCCAAAGTCATTTCAGGCATACCTCCAGCTCTTCCTCCGATTATAGTTTTTCCTTTTAAATCTGTTAATTTAAAATTTTTAATTTTTTCTCTAGAAACAATAAATGAACCATCCTTTTGTGTTAATTGAGCAAAAGTTTGTAAATAATCTTTTTCTCCACCATTATAAACATAAATTGTTGCTTCACTTCCAGAAAATCCAATGTCAGCATCTTTTGCTAAAACAGCGGCAGTAACTTTATCTGCTCCAGGTGTTAACATCAAACTAACATCCAAACCTTCTTCTTCAAAAAATCCTTTTTCTAAAGCAACATATTGTGGAGCGTAGAAAACAGTATGTGCTACCTCAGCTACCTTGACTTTTGTCAAAGCTTTATTATCCTCTTTCTTATTAAGATTTAAAAATATAGATAATATAGCTATAAGCAAAATTATCGCTATACTAATAAACGTAATCTTTTTTTTCAAAATAATCCTCCTTTCACGTTCAAAGTATTATATGCCGAAAAAAAGTGAGGGTTAATAAAATAGTCCATATAATGGTCATATTATTTAAGAAAAACTAATATAATAAACATGGTAAAATTCTTTCCAAAAGCGAAGAAGTGTAGTATAATTCATATGGCAATTAAGATAAAAATGATTGGCAGATGAAAAAAGCTTGATTTTTTAGAGGTTTTGTGCTAAAATAAGAGGCACTTAAGTGAGTTAGGGGGAAAATTATGAAAAAAGTTATAGAAAAATTAAAAAATGCAGTACTACTATTATTAGTATTTACTGTTGCAATAGTTGTTGGTATAACTGATGTTTTTGCAGCTGAGCCACCAAAAACACTAGAAGTTGGATCATCAACAAACTTACCAACATATATCAACGGTTTGAATATTCCAAGAAAAATATTATCTGATGGAACTGAAAGTTATTGCTTAAGTCTTAGTAAAGCAACAACACAAAATACCACAGTAACATTATATGGTGAAAGAGATGCTGGATTTGCCTACATCATTGAAAATGGTTATCCAAGTAAAAGTATCACTGGAGACAAGAACAAGGACATCTATATTACACAAGTTGCCGTATGGTGGTATTTAGATGAAACTACAGGTTCAACAAACTTAAATAACTATGTAAGAAATGTTGCTTCTGACCCTTATAATATAAGAGGTTATGCAAAAAAACTAGTAAATGAAGCAGTTAAAGCTAAAAATAAAGGATATCCAAATCCTAAAATTTCAGCAAGTACAACAAGTAAAACATTATCAATAGGAAAAACAAAAAAATACTATATTTCCAATGCAGTTACAGTTTCTACAACTGATGTTGATAGTTATCAAGTAAAATTAACTAATGCACCAAGTGGAAGCTTTACAGCTGATACAGCTGGAAATGTTAAAACAAAATTCAATGCTGGTGAAAAATTCGTAGTGTACGTACCAGTAGGAAGCGTTAATAATACTTCAGTAGATTTTAAAGCTACAATTACAGGAACAAAAACATATAATAAGGTTTATGAATATAGACCACGCAATAAAAACGTACAAGAAATAATTCCAACATATTTATATCCAACAACTAAGACAGTAAATACAAGTATTAACTTTAATATTTTTAAATCAAAAGTAGTTATTACTAAGGTTGATAAATCAACTAATAAACAATTAGCTGGAGCAACATTAGTATTAAAAGACTCTAAAGGTGGAGTTGTAACAAGCTGGAAAACAACAGGATCTGCTCATGTTATTGAAAACTTACCAAAAGGTACTTATACTATTCAAGAAACAGCAGCACCAGCAGGTTATGAATTAAATACTACATCATTAAAATTCACAATTAGTGATACTAATCGTACAGCAACATTAACTTTCTATAATCATAAAAAAGAAACTACTAAGGGTTCAGTAAAAATTATTAAAGTTTCTAAAGAAACTGGAAAACCATTAGTAGGAGCTAAGATAGTTGTAAAAAATGAAGCAGGAAAAGTAATCGCTAGTTGGACATCAACTAATGATTATCATGTAATCGAAGATTTACCTAATGGAAAATATACAGCTCAAGAAACAGAAGCTCCTGAAGGTTATATTCTTGATACAACTCCACAAGAATTTACTATCACTGATAATAATAAGAACATAACTTTAAAATTATATAATAAAGCAGCAAGTAAAGTTGTTTCAATCATTAAGATTGATCAAGATACTAAAGAAATAATTGCCGGAGCTGTATTAGTAATTAAAGATTCAACAGGAAAAGAAATAGCTCGTTTTACAACAACTAATTCTGCTTATACAATTGAAAATATTGCTAATGGTACATATACAGTAGAAGAAGTTTCTGCTCCAGAAGGATATGTACTAAGTGATGAAAAAGTAACATTCACAATTGATGATAAGAACAGAACAGCACAAATATCATTTGCTAATAAGAAAGAAATTACTACTATTGTAGATGTTCCAAATACAAATTCAAATGCCTCAGTTATTTTCTATATTGTAGGTGGCTTAATTCTAGCAACAACAGCAGGATTCGTATACTACAATGCAAAAAAAGAACAACAATAAAAAAATAAAAAGAAAAAGAGTCCCCCAGAATATTGTAATAGCACTAGCTAGTATATTCATAATAATAGGAGGATTCTTTCTTTCTTATAACTATATTCAAAGTAAAAAGATAAAAGCATATGACTATATGGCTAATGTCTTTTACGAAGATACTACAAAAGAAAATAAAGAGGATAAAGAAAAAGAAAATAATAATCAACCAGAAACAACAACACAAACAGAAAATACAACAACTGGTTATATTGGTTATCTAGAAATTTCAAAGATCAATTTAAATAAAGGTTTCTATGATATCACTAGTCCAGAAAATGACGTTGAAAAAAATATATATGTATCTCCAACCTCAAGTTATCCGGATAAAGAAAAGGGCAACCTAATAATCGCAGCCCATTCCGGAACCGGTTGGAAAGCATTTTTTAATGAATTATACCAATTAAATACTGGTGATCAAGTTAATGTTTTATACAAAAACAAAAGATATATCTATAAGATTAATAAAATCTATAAACAAGAAAAAACAGGAAAAATTGCAATATATAGGGATTATGAAAAAACAACACTTACATTAGTAACTTGTACAAATAATGACTCTAAAACTCAAACAGTATATATTGCCTATCTAGAAAAACAAGAAGAAATATAAAAGGGGGAAAATATTATGAAACAATTATCACTATTAGATAAACTAAAAGTTGTAGTAGACTTAACAAGTTCAGATAAAACATACATTATAGTGATTTGCTTACTAGCATTCCTAAGTATTTTATTCGCAACTACAAATAGAAAAAATGCCAAGGAAAGTAAAAAAACTTATGGAATTATTTATATAATTTCCTTAATTGCAATCATTATAAAATATCATGCATCATTATCTACTATGTATGATAATATGATGAATAATATTTTCGTTATAATATATTTTCCTAACATCTCAGTTTATCTAGCTGCTATTATCGCAACAAATATTATAATGTGGATTAGTATGTTTAATAAAAATTCTAAATTATTTACAAAAATAGTTAATAGCGTAGCTTTCTTTGCGATGCATTATCTCCTAATATTACTATTAAGTATTATTACTGCAAATAATCTAGATGTCTTTAATCAAACATCATTATATAGTAATAGTGAAGTTCATTCACTAATTGAATTAAGTAGTAATATATTTGTAATTTGGATAATTTATTTAGTAGTATACAAATTATTAAGATCATATTTTGACAAGAAAAAGGTAAAACATCAAGAAGTATTACAACCCGTAGTTGAAGTAGAAGCACCTAAAAAAGAGGTAAGACTTCCATATTACGTCAATGTATTAGAATCTCCTTATGTTGTAAAAAGAGAACCTGTCAAAACAAAAGTTATATATCAGACACCAACAAATGCTAATACAGCAATATATGACCAAATGTTAACTATTGATGATTATAAAAAAGTTCTTTCAATGTTACAAAAAGAACAAGAAACAAAATCTCAATACTCCAATAATACTAAAACTGAAGAAAAAAGAATAGAAGAAGATAATGAAAAAAAATTATCAGAATTAATGGAACTATATAGAAGTGTTTAAAAGCAAATCATATTTTGCTTTTTTTTATGAAAATAAAAATATTTAGTTTTATTATTGTGTTTTACTGGCCATAAATATCATATTTTAGTATAATTATAATTGAGGTAAGTATTATGAATATAGAGAATTTAAATAATAAACAACAAGAAGCGGTTTTAAAAACCGAAGGCCCACTTTTAGTTCTAGCGGGAGCAGGAAGTGGTAAAACTAAGGTTTTAACAACCAGAATAGCGTATTTAATTGAGGAAAAACATGTCGATCCATATAATATCTTAGCTATAACCTTTACTAATAAAGCAGCTAAAGAAATGAAAGATAGAACATATAACCTTATAGGAGAACAGGCCAGTAGTTTACAAATATCCACCTTCCACAGTTTTGGTTTAAAAATAGTAAGAGAAAATTGTGAACTTTTAGGGTATGATCATAACTTTGTTATTATGGATAGTGATGATTCCCTAACCGTAGTTAAAAAAATATTAAAAGATATAAATAAAGATCCTAAAATATATAACCCTAAGGCTATAAGAAATAAAATAAGTAGTTGTAAAAATGAATTAATGTCACCAGAGTCATATGAAAAGTTTGTAGCAAGTGATTATGAAAAAGTTATTTTAGAAGTATATCAAAAATACGTAAAAAAACTAAAAAATAATAATTCTATAGATTTTGATGATTTATTGATGTTACCAATCAAACTATTTAAAGAAAATCCTTTAGTATTAGAAAAATATCAGAATAGATTTAAATATATTTTAATAGATGAGTACCAGGATACAAATGAGGCTCAATATATCTTAACAAAGATGATAAGCGCCAAATATAAAAATATATGTGTAGTTGGCGATATCGATCAGGCTATTTATGGGTGGCGAGGTGCTAACTACAAAAATATTTTAAACTTTGAAAAGGATTATAAAGATTGCAGCACCATCCTACTAGAAGAAAATTATCGTTCTACAAAAACAATATTAGACGCTGCCAATGACGTAATAAAAAATAATAAAAATAGAAAAGACAAAAAACTATGGTCAAATAATGGTGATGGAGAAAAAATAGAATATTTTAGAGCCTTCAATGAAAGAGATGAAGGACAATACGCTATAAGAAAAATAAAAGAATTACACAATAGAGGTGTTAATTATCAGGATATAGCAATCCTTTATCGTACTAATGCTCAATCAAGAACATTAGAAGAGGAAATGTTAAAGGAAAATCTTCCATACCGAGTTGTAGGAAGTTTTTACTTCTATAGTAGAAAAGAAATTAAGGACTTAATAGCGTATTTGCGCTTAATTCATAATAGTAAAGATAACATCAGTCTTTTACGAGTAATAAATACTCCCAAAAGAGGAATAGGACTTAAAACTATAGAAAATTTAACTAAAAAAGCCGACTTAGAAAACAAAAGTATCTATGAGGTAATCGATAGTGGTAAAGAATTACAGTTTAAAGAATTAATAGAAAATTTAAAAAAAGTGGCTGAGGAGTTGACCTTAACCCAATTAATTGATAAAGTATTAGACGCTAGTGGTATGAAGCAAGAGTTAGAAAGTGAAAAATCTCTTGAAGCCGAAATCAGACTAGAAAACTTAGAAGAATTTAAATCAATTACAAAATCTTTTGAGGAAAGAGAAGGACTTATATCACTTGAAGATTTTTTATTAGAAATTAGTTTAATTAGTGATGTTGAAGAATATAAAGACGATGCTAATAAAATAAATCTTATGACAATTCACTCTGTAAAGGGATTAGAATTTGATTATGTCTTCGTTGTTGGATTAGAAGAAGGAATATTCCCGCATATGAATTCACTAATGGAAAATAGTGAATTAGAAGAAGAACGAAGACTATGCTACGTTGCTATTACCAGAGCTAAGAAAAAATTATATTTAGTAAATGCCAGAAGAAGAACACTCTTTGGTAGAGAACAAGTCAATCCACCAAGTAGGTTTATTGGTGAAATTAATAATAATCTTATTCACTCTAATGTTAGCGAAGAAAATAAAACTATTCCAAAGATAGATACAGAGGAAATGTTTAGAAAAGAAGATGTTGACTATCAGGTAGGTGACTACGTTTATCATGAATCATTTGGTACTGGAAGAGTAGTTGAGGTAACATCAACACTAGTAAGTGTTGCTTTTAAACATCCATATGGAATAAAAAAATTAATGAAGAATCACAAAAAATTATCAAAAGTATAAGGAGAAAACATGAAAAAAAATATTACATTAGTTATAATGGCTGCAGGTATGGGAAGCCGTTTTGGAGGATTAAAACAAATTGAACCAATGGGGCCAAGTAACGAATTTATAATAGACTATTCAATATATGACGCTATTAAAGCAGGATTTAATAAAGTTGTGTTCATAATAAAAGAAGAGAATTTTACTGTATTTAAAGAAACAATTGGTAAAAGAGTAGAACCACATATAAATGTTGAATATGTGTTCCAAAAAAATGACAATATTCCTGATGAATACCAAGAAATTAAAAATAGAGAAAAACCACTTGGTACAGCTCAAGCAATACTTTGCTGTAAAGAAAAAGTGCATGAACCATTCGCAATTATTAATGCAGATGATTTCTATGGACGAGATGCTTATTTTAAAGCAAGCGAATTTTTATTAAACGTAGAAAAAACAGATAAAGAAAATTATGGCATGATTGGATATATTGTTAAAAATACTATGTCATCTATTGGTTCTGTTAAAAGAGGAATATGTGAAGTAGAGAATGGATATTTGAAAAAACTTACTGAAAGTAAAGTTGAAAGAAAAGATGGCATCATAGTTGCCCAACCTCTATCTGGAAAAACTCCATTTACAGTATCAGATGATACAACAGTATCTATGAATATGTTACTATTTACTCCAAGTATCTTTTCTTACATTGAGAAAAAACTACCTAAATTTTTAGAAGAAAACAAAGATAATGCAGCATCAGCCGAATTCTTAATACCAGACGTATTATTTGAAGCAATAGAAGATGATGTTGCTAATGTCAAAGTAATAGGAACAACCGCAACATGGCATGGAGTAACATATAAAGAAGATTTAAATGAAGTAAAAGATGCCATTAATAAGTTAGTAGAGAATGGAGAATATAATAAAACATTATGGTCATAACAGATTAATACTATTTGAATAATATCAAAAAAATAGTATAATATAATAAGAGGTGAAATATGATTCAAGAAAAATATCCTAAAGTTTTTACATGGTTATTCATAGGTTTAATAATTACATTCTTAACTGGATATAGTTTATCACTTTATCCATATGCTACATTAAGACTTAATAGTGGTGGTACATATATAATACTTGCCATTATTGAAATAGCAATAGCTATATTCTTTTCAACAAGACTACATAAAATGAGTAAATTAACAGCTATAATTTGTTACTTAATATATTCATTCTTAACAGGAATAACATTTGGTGTAATATTCCTAGCCTTTAAACTATCAAGTATTATGAGTATTTTCTTAATAACATCCATAGTTTTCTTGGCCTTTGCAGTAATTGGAATGACTACAAAAAAAGATCTTTCAAAAATGTCAATGTGGCTTTTGATGAGTCTACTTGCTATTTTAGTAGCTGGAATAGTAAACATATTCGTAAAATCATCAATGCTTGACTTAATAATTACTATAATATCTACTATCGTCTTTATAGCGTATATCATATATGATATGAAAAATGCAGAATACATTATAAGAGAAGTAGGAGAGGATAAAGGAGCTATTTATGGAGCATTTCAACTATACCTAGACTTTATAAACCTATTTATAAATTTATTAAAACTATTAGGAAAAGCAAATGATAATTAGAGCTAACAAAAGTTAGTTCTTTTTTTGTAAAAAAAAACTCGCCCTAAGCGAGATAATTAATTATTAATTTTTATGACTATTTACAAATTTTGTAAACTCCATTTCATGATATGGTAAAGCTTTTTCTTTATTGTTAACCATAAGATTAATTACTCTACCATTACCTAGTTTAATTGTTATTTCTTTTGAAACCAAACTAATTAAATTTGCCCTTTTAATTTTTAGACTCTTTATTTCCTCATTCTTGAAAAAATAAAATTTATTAGGAACAGTTACTAATTTATCAGGACGTAAAGCAAATAAGGCACTTCCATCACCAGTTACAAGCGGGATTAAACCAATTCCTTCATTAGTACCATTTATTAAATAAGCACTACATTGATTTTCTTGTGCCGCTTGCATTCCAGCAACCATTCCTCCCACAGCGCCACCAAGTAAAGAAGCTTTAGTAGGGGCTTTAACATATCCTATAAAATAGGAATTTTGATTCCCATTCATTCCAAAAGATTCAAATAAACTTTTAACCTTATCAATAGTATTAAATTCATTCATATACATATCCTCCATAAAAAAGTATATCATAAGTATATAAATTAAAGTAGTTTTTTTCAAAATATAGACTTTATAAAATAAATCTAGTACAATAAAAAAGGTGATAATAATGGACATAAAAAAAAGAGTAGAAGAATTAACTAATATTTTAAATGATGCAAATTATAAGTATTACGTTTTAGATGAACCGACAATAACAGATCAAGAATATGATAAATATTTACGTGAGTTAGAAGAACTTGAACAAAAATATAAAGAGTTTGCAAGGGATGATTCTCCTACAAAAAGAGTAGGAGGAGAAGTCCTAGATTCTTTTAAAAAAGTTACTCATAAAATACCAATGATGTCATTAAGCGATGTTTTTAGTGAAAGCGAAGTTGTAAATTTTGATGAGAGAATAAAAAAAGAAGGCATTAGACCTCAATATGTCTGTGAATTAAAAATAGACGGTTTATCAGTTTCCCTACTATATGAACATGGTAAGTTAGTAAGAGCTGCAACTAGAGGTGATGGTGTTGTTGGTGAGGATATTACCCATAATGTTAAAACCATAAAATCAGTTCCTCTAACTCTAAATGAAGATATAGATATAGAGGTTCGCGGCGAAATTTACATGAGTAAAAAGTCCCTAGAAAAAGTAAACTTAGAAAGAATAAAAAATGGTGAAAAGCCCCTCCAAAATGCTAGAAATGGAGCAGCTGGTTCCATTAGACAATTAGACAGTAAAGTAGCGGCAAAAAGAGGATTAGACGTTTGGATATATCATCTTCCTAATCCACTAGACTATGGAATACATACACATTATGAAGCCCTAGAATTTATGAAAAAACTAGGTTTTAAAACTAATCCAAATAATAGGTTAGTAAATAATATAAATGAAGTATTAGAATTTATTTCAGAAAAAAACGCAGAACGAAAGAGTCTTCCCTATGACATTGATGGCATTGTCATTAAAGTTAACAACATTGATCAACAACAAGAACTAGGCTTTACAGCTAAATATCCAAAATGGGCAACTGCCTATAAGTTTCCAGCTGAAGAAGTATTAACAAGATTAAATGATATAATTTTTACAGTCGGAAGAACAGGTCAAATTACTCCTAATGCAGTTTTAGATCCAGTTATAGTAATGGGGTCTACTATTGCTAGGGCAACTCTTCATAACGAAAATTATATAAAAGAAAAAGATTTAAGAATCGGAGATATAGTTTCTATTAGAAAAGCAGGAGATGTTATCCCTGAAGTTGTAGAAGTAAAAAAGGAAAGAAGAACGGGTAATGAAAAGAATTTTGAAATGATTCATAATTGTCCTATTTGTGGAACAACTCTTGTAAAAAAAGAAGGACAGGTTGATTATTTCTGTCTAAATGAACATTGTCCTACAAGAAAAATAGAATCCTTAATTCATTTTGCTGAAAGAGATGCTATGAATATAGATGGATTAGGTGAAAAGATAATGGAAGACTTTTTCAACTTTTCATTTATTAGAACCATACCAGATATTTATCTTTTACAAACACATCGTGAGGACTTAACAAGATTAGAAGGATATGGTGAAAAATCTGTAACTAAATTACTTGAAGCAATAGAAAAAAGTAAAAGTAATTCTCTTGAAAAGCTTCTCTTTGGACTTGGAATTCCTCATGTAGGAAGTAAAACAGCAAAGATAATTGCGTCACATTACCATAATATTGATAATATAATGAAAGCAACTCTAGAAGATTTAAGTAGTATTAATGATATTGGCGAAATAATTGCGAAAAGTATCGTTGATTATTTCCAAAAAGAAGATAATAAAATTATAATTGAAAGATTAAAACAATATGGAATAAATATGAATTATCTTGGTCAAAAAATCATCAAAGATGAAACATTTTATGGTAAAACATTTGTCCTAACAGGAACTATGACAGAATATAAAAGAGATGAAGCTAAAAATCTAATTGAAAATTATGGTGGTAAAACAAGTAGTTCTGTTTCTAAAAAGACTGATGTTGTAATAGCCGGTGCCGAGCCAGGAAGTAAATATGATAAGGCCGTAGAATTAGGTATTACGATCTGGTCAGAAGAAGATTTTAAGAAAAATATTGAAGAGAGCAAAAGAAATAATTAATTGCTCTTTTTTTGACAAAAAAATTGTTTTTTACATTGAATTATTTTCAAATTAAGTTATAATAGTAAGCATATCTTGAAACTGGGGGAGATACCTTATGAACAAAATAAATGTATTTCTAACAAATGACATAATCTTATTTCCAAATTCTGAAGTAAGGTTTGAAACTGATAATTTTGATGATAAAGAGATATTTTCTCTTCTTGAGGAAAATGGTTCTAAAGAGTTACTCCTAGTAAACCCATATAATACAACTACAGAATTTCCTGATATAACAGAACTTCCCCGAATAGCAACTCTTGCAGAAATAAAAATGAAAATAGATGTTCCAAATGGTAAAACAAGAATAACCCTATTTGGTGTAAAAAGAGTAGAAGTAACTGAATATTTTAATGACAATACCCTTTATTTTGCTAATTATAAAGAAATAAACTCTGAAGTAAATGAGGAAGATGACGTTAATTATAAGAATCTCCTTATTAAGTCTTTAGAAAGATATATTAATAAAGTTCCCTATGTTTCCAATTCAATCATGGGTCAACTTAATCTAATAGATACAGTGGAAGATTTAACAGATATCATTGCTGCTTTTCTTCCTTTAAATAATGAAAAAAAGAAAAAATATATTCTAGAACTAAATCCAATAAAACGAGTTCGTATGCTGATAGAAGATATGAATGAGGATATTAAATTTATTGAATTGGAAGAAAAAATAGAAGAAAAAGTCGGCAAAGAATTAGAAAAAAGTCAAAAAGAGTATTATCTCCGTGAAAAAATGAATGTTATTCAACAAGAATTAGGCGATTTTAATAGTAAGGAAAATGAAATAGCAGAAATTAATAAAAAATACTCTAAATTGAATTGTAGTAGACAAGTAAAAAATCGTATCAAAAGAGAATTGAAACGTTATGAATCAACTTCAGCTGCTTCTCCAGAATCAGGCATAATTAGAGATTATCTTGATTGGCTATTAAATATTCCTTGGAATAAATTTACAAAAGATGAAAATGATTTAAGAAAAGTAGAAGCAAGCCTAAACTCAACACACTTTGGATTAGAAAAAGTAAAAGACAGGATAATAGAATATTTAGCTGTAAAACAAAATACTAATAATCTACGTAGTCCTATAATTTGTCTTGTAGGTCCCCCAGGAGTAGGAAAAACAAGTCTAGCTCTTTCTATTGCGACTGCTTTAAAGAAAAAATCAACCAAAATATCAGTTGGTGGAATAAATGATGAGGCCGAAATAGTAGGGCATAGAAGAACCTATGTAGGAGCCTTACCTGGAAGAATTATTCAGGGAATGCGTAAGGCAGGCAGTTCTAACCCTGTATTTATCATCGACGAAATTGACAAATTAAGAAAAGATATTAAGGGAGACCCTGCTAGTAGTCTACTAGAGGTATTAGATCCTGAACAAAATAATAAATTTTCAGATCACTATATAGAAGAAGATTATGATTTATCACAAGTTATGTTTATTTTAACAGCCAACTATATAGAACAAATACCTTATGAATTACAAGATAGATTAGAAATAATTGAAGTACCTAGTTATACAGAACAAGAAAAGCAATCTATTGCTAAAGATTACTTAATACCAAAACAACTACATGAACATGGACTAACAGAAATTGAGGTTCAGTTCACTGATGATGCTATCATAAAAATAATTAATAATTATACAAAAGAAGCCGGAGTACGTGAATTAGAGAGATTAATTGCTACTATTTTAAGAAAAATAGTTAGAAAAATTCTAACTGACAAAACTATAGCAGCATACGTAATTGATGAGAAACAAGTAGAAACATTACTTGGAAAAGGTAAGTATGAATATGAACATATCGATAACGAAAAAAGAATAGGTGTCGTAAATGGTATGGCCTATACTGTATTTGGCGGTGACATATTACCAATAGAAGCAACATATTATAGCGGTGAAGGTAAATTATTATTAACTGGATCACTAGGAAAAGTAATGCAAGAATCTGCTCAGATTGCTTTAAGTTATGTAGAATCACATGCTAAAGATTTTAATATAGATGAAGAACTAATGAAAAAAATTAATATTCATATTCATGTCCCAGATGGTGCTATAAAAAAAGACGGTCCAAGTGCTGGAGTAGCTCTTGTGACAACCTTAGTAAGTTTATTATCCAAGAAAGCAGTTCCAAGTGATATATCCATGACTGGGGAAATAACCCTAAGAGGTAAAATTCTTCCAATTGGTGGACTTAGAGAAAAAGTAATTGGATCAAAACGAGCAGGTATTAAAAAAATATTTGTACCTCAAAAAAATAAAAGTGACATCGATGAGTTGGCGGAAGAATTAAAGGAAGGACTACAATTTATATATGTTGATGAATATTTTGACATATATAATATGGTGTTTAAAAATGATAGAAAATAGTTTAGAAGGCTTTATAGCAGTTAGAGATATATTATTATTAGCACCCGCAGAAGAAATAGTCGCAATGTTTAATACAGAAGAATTACAAGATTATCTCCTAGAAAATATAAATTTATTGCTTAACTTTGATTCTCATTGCCTTTTTTTAAAAAAAGATATGTATGAAAAACTACTCTTAATAGTTAACAACGGACGCTTTAAAACCGAAAAAGTTAATAGACTTACCCAAATTAATTATGCTATTATTAAAATAAATACAGAAAAATGCCATAATAATTCCATAGAAGAAATGAATAGTTATATACTCCAACAGTGTAAATTAAGATTAGGAAAAAGACTAACTCTAGAATACATGTATGACTATAAGTCATTAAAAGAAACATTATTAGAACTAATGGAATATGACGCTGACTTACTAAATTCACTAAAAAACAGATCCCTTTTTATTAATGAAAACAACATCTTTAAAATACTTTCATCAACTGCTTATATGGTAACAAACTTCAAAGAAAATCTAGAAAATGACAATATCTTAAGTTTTATAAGAGAAGAGACAACTACCATTACAAATGTATTAGCAATAGCCAAGAAAACAAAAATGCTAACAAAAGAATTATATAAGTCTGGAATAGAAATTACTGACTATATAAATAAAGAAATAAAAGTACCAAAAATCAAACAATTATAATAGTATTTTGAACTAATTTAGTTCTTTTTTTTTGCCTTTATCCATAATATTAAGTGATGAGAGGAGATTTATATGAAAAAGAAAGTATCTTTTACTAAAGATTTGGAATTTCCAACAATGATAGGAGAAATAACAGAAATTACCTTAGAAGATAACTTAAAATTTATTGATTCAAACAATATAGAAGGTAGCTTTTTTATTAGTGGAAAATATAAAATGACAGAAGCCAGCAGATTAGAAGAAGACTTTTCCTTTAATTTACCAGTAGAAATATCCATATTAGAAAAATGTGAATTAGATACATGTAAACTATCAATAGAAAACTTTAACTATGAAATTATTGACGACGATATTTTAAGAAGTAATATAGATGTATTAATAGAGGGAAGAGAACTAATTGAAGAAAAAGAGCCAGTAATTGCTGAAGACAGAGAAGAAAAAATTGAACAAGAAGAACAAGAAGTTAAGTCAATAGATACAAAAGAAGAATGTGATGATAAGGAAAGAGAATGCGATGGCGACAGTAAAGACGAAAAGGAGAAAGAAATACCTATGAAACCAGCAAGTATAGAAAAAGAAAATATAGAAATAGATGCTAAAATAGAACCAGCAGAGCCAACTATGGCCGATATTTCAACTGTTACTGATACAAGTAAAGAACTAGAACACTATATGAAAAAAATAGATGAAATAAAAATAACATCTAAAGAAGAAACTAAAACAACCAATACAACCAATACTAATTCATTATTTTCTAATTTAACAGATGAAGCTGATAGCTTTTCAACATATTCTATTTACATTTTAAGAGAAGGGGATACCTTAGAAAAAGTAATGGAAAAATATAACATAACAAAAGAAAAATTACAAGAATATAACGATCTTGGAACAATAACATTAAATTCTAAGATAATTATTCCAAATAGTATTAATGAATAATTTATCCAGTATTATAGATAAATATGACCTTAAAGTAAGTAAATATTCCTATAAAAATAAGGCAATAATTCTAGATACCGAAAAGGGAAATTTTGTATTAAAGAAGAGAAAAAGAAATGATAAAAAAGAATTATATGATTATCTTTTATCTAGAAATTTTTCTTTCTTTTTGTATCCGGAAAACAATTTTAATGATGATTATGAAATATATGCCTATGTTGATGAAATATCAACTATAAAGGAAGAAAAAGCTATTCACTTAATATACATTTTAGCGGAATTGGAAAATCGTACCACCTCATACAAAGAATATACTTTAGATGAAATTAAAGAAATATATGAAGAAAAAGGTAAACAAATAGATATGTTATTTGAATATTATAACAATTTAGAAGAAGTATTTTCATCAAGCGTTTATCCATCTCCTTATGAACTCCTTTTATTAAATAATGTTTCTAAAATATATAATACTCTAAATTATAGTAAAGAGTTATTAGAAGAGTGGTATAAACATATTAGTAATACTAGAAAAAGAAGAATTGTCCTTTCACACAATCATTTATCTTTAGACCATTTTCTAGATTGTAAAGACGCTAAAGTAATAAACTTTGATTATGCTTCATATAAAAGCCCTATATATGACTTTGTATACTTTTATAAAAATCATTATCATGAATTAGATATGTTATCACTTTTTACAACATATCAAAGAAAGTACCTTTATACAGACGATGAACTATTATTATTCTTTATAGAAATAATAATTCCACCTAAAATAAATTTAAAAAAAAATACTTATGAAAATACACTACTTATTCATAAGTTAATAACGTATATAGATTCAACGAGAGATTTTATACTAAAAAAGCAAAAGAAACAACAAGAAGAACACTAGAAGAAATTCTGCTAGTAAAATAATGGCGTTTATTCTAGTAGTTATGAATACTAATATTAGAGCCTGATAAAAAACAATTACAGCTAAACAAAAGATAAAACCTAAGTAGAATAGTGACATTCTTCTTTTTTGTTTGCAAGAACTACATCTACAGTAGAATGGATGTTTACCGTTTCTCCTCATTATTAATCACCTATAATAATTTATGTAAAAATTTAAATATATGTGCTATAATAAAGAATATAAAGATAGGAAGAATTTGATTGGCATTAATCAAATGTGAGGATGTAATATGAATAAGAAAGCTTTTACTCTTGTAGAATTACTAGTTACTATTGTAATTATTGGTCTTATTGCTTTAATGGGCTTCCCATCTCTTCAACGAATGCTAAATGACAACGCTACTAAAGAAATAGAAATTTATGGTAGATCTATGATAAGTGCAGCTAAAATGTATATGCAAAAAGAAGGAAGAGACATAAATGAAAATGCAAACTCTAAATTAGAACTTGAGGGAAATGGTTATATGATAGGTCTTAAAACTTTAATAGACCAAGACTATATAGAAACATTTAAACCATCAAAAAAGAATATACAATGTGATTTAGATAATGCTAGTGTTAGAGTAAGAAAAGAAACACAAAATACACTAAAATATGATTACAAATTAAAATGTACTTACAAAGATAAAGTTTATCGTAAATCATATGATGATACAACACCAAACATTACCAAAAAAGAAGACCTTGCATTAGAAAATGTAATGAGTAATGATACAAAAGGAAATTATCACAGTTCAGAATATAGAACAAAGGTTACAAAAATTATTACAAAAAATGTCATATCTATACCAGCAAATATAGTTGAAAAATGGGATGTTTCACAGGCAAATGATGGCTCAGTAATTGCTTATGCCGAAAATGATGGGAATGGTGGTTATATTATTACCATTTGTAGTGATGGAAAGACTTATTTAAATGGTAATTATGATTATTTATTTTTCAATTTTTCAGCATTAGTTGATATTGACTTAAGTAATTTTAACACCAATAAAGTTATAAGTATGAAGGCTATGTTTGGAAATTGTAATAATTTACAAAAGATTAATTTAAGTAGTTTTGATACATCACAAGTTACTAGTATGTCCAATATGTTTTTAAATTGTAAAAACTTAGAAAGCTTAGATTTAAGCAACTTTAACACATCACATGTTACTGATATGTCCAATATGTTTTCAAATTGTAATAAAATACTAACTCTTGACTTGAGTAGTTTTGATACATCAAATACTAAGAATTTATCAAGTATGTTTAGCAGTTGTAAGAAATTAACAACAGTAAATCTAAGCAGTTTCAATACGTCTAAAGTAACGCAAATGACAGCTATGTTTTATTATTGTAATAGCTTAGTAAATCTAGATTTAAGTAATTTTAATACATCACAAGTTACTAGTATGTCCAATATGTTTAATGGTTGCAACAAGTTATCGACTTTAGACTTAAGTAATTTTAATACAAGTAAAGTAATTAGTATGTCTGGTATGTTTGAATACTGCTATAATCTTGAGAATATTAATTTAAGTAGTTTTGACACAACTAACGTCATTAATATGTCTAGTATGTTTAATAACTGTAAAAGATTAACATCATTAGATATAAGTAATTTTAAAACCTCTAATGTTCGATACATGAACTATATGTTTGCTAATTGTGATAAAATATCAACTCTGGATTTAAATAATTTCGATACATCCAATGTAACAACTATGGCTGGTATGTTTTATGGGTGCAAGGGGTTAACAAACCTAAATATAAATAATTTTAAGACACAAAAGGTAACTGATATGAATCGTATGTTTTATGGATGTACTTTAACTAGTATTGATATAAGTAACTTTAATACCAGCTCTGTTAAAGATATGGGTGAGATGTTTGCAGGCAGCTCCTTTATTCAATTGAATTTGAATAATTTTAATACATCACAAGTTACTAATATGTCACAAATGTTTAACAGGTGTAGCAAGTTAACTACACTTGACATAAGCAGTTTTGATACTCAGAAAGTAACTATGATGACAGATATGTTTAGTTTTTGTCGAAGTTTAACAAGTTTAAATTTAAGTAATTTTGATACATCAAAAGTTATTAATATGGCAAATATGTTTGAGTGGTGCGATAAGTTAACAAATTTAGATTTAGGTTCATTTAATACAAGTATATTGGCAAATACATCTTATATGTTCTCTAGATGTACTAGCCTAAGAACTATAAATTTGAGTAAAGCTGTATTTACAAAGGTAACAAATAGCAGTGACATGTTCGATGGTACAAGTAACCTTACAGTTAAAGTTAAAGACGAGGCTGCCAAAACATTTTTAACAAGTAAATTAGGAAGTCATGGAACAGCTGTAATAGCCTAAGAGTCATTTGACTCTTTTTTTTGTTTTCTTAATATTTTAAATAATCTATAAAATACATGCTATAATATAAACATAGAAAGAATTTATTTTATTAAATAGGAGATGTGAATATGAATAAAAAAGCTTTTACTCTTGTAGAATTATTAATTACCATTATAATCATTGGTCTTATTGCTCTAATGGGATTTCCATCTCTTCAGCAAATGTTAAATGATAATACCACTAAAGAAATAGAGGTTTATGGAAAATCTATGATAGGTGCAGCTAAGATGTATATGCAAAAAGAGGGACGTGATATAAGTGAAGATAATTCTGCTACAGCATCTCTTGAAGGAGAAGGATATATTATTAAACTTAATACCTTAATAAGTGAAAACTATATAGAAGAGTTTAAACCTTCTAAAAATATAAAGTGTAATACAGAAACTGCCGAAGTAAGAGTAAAAAAAGATGCTAAAAATACTTTAAAATACGATTACAAGCTAACCTGTACTTATAAAGATAAAACTTATCAAAAAGACTATGATAAAGAAATAATCAAAAAATAATACTATCTATAATAAGTTTAAAAATTTGAACTTTTTTTCTTGTATAAAATCATCAAAAACGCCCTCTATATAATTAGAAAGAGGAGATAAAATTGACAAAATACTATATTTTTGCTATAATATGTAACTGTCCCGTGATTAAGAGGTGTTATTTATGATGTTTTATAATGAAGACCAAGCAATCAAGGTTTGTATCAGTAATCCAGTAATGATTTTTGAATTGATCAAAGAGGGTTATACAGAAGTAGTAGATAAACTTTTAACTACTAATAAAGAGTTAATTAATACCATAGATGAAAATGGAAATAGTGTTATGATGAGATTACTTAATAAAAAAGATTACAGCATCGTTTTAAAGCATAGTAAAAATAAGTATTGGGACGTAAATCATCAAAACAAAGATAAAAATACATTTGCCCATTTTCTTGTAATGCATAATTATGTAGATATAGCTAAAATATTAGAAATATTATTAAAAAACAAAACATTTATTCCAAATCTAAAAAATAATAAAGGTGAGACTATATTAGATAAAGCCATTACGGCGGATCAATTATTTACAATAACCAAAATACTAGGAGATAAAAGATTTGATAATATTGATATAATTTCATTTAAATATTTATATAATAAATACATTAAAAACTCATACTATGGAAAATACTCTAAATTAAACAATTTAGAAGTTATAATAAATAGTTTGGAACACAAACAAAAATTACAACCAAAAATGCAAGAATTATTAGAAAAAATAACTACTAATATGGATACTATAAAAAAAGATTTATTAACTAATAAACTAAATAATATTGATATAATTATAAATTCATTAACATAAATAAGTTTAACAAATTAAACTTATTTTTTCTTTTGAAACATAACATAATGTGATATAGTTAATAAAGAAGGAGTGATATTGTGAAGAAGAGTATATTTTTATCAATGGCATTAATTTTATTATTAGTTACAGGTTGTATGAATAAGACAAAAACATTAGTATGTACTAAAGATATTGGTACTTCATCAATTGACATGACTCAAAGTATCAACATTAAATTTATTGATGATAAAGTTGAAGATATGACTACAACAATAAATGTTAACTTACCAGATAATTATAAATCATATATTAATACATTTAAAACAACTTTAGAAAAAGAATATAAGAGTAAATATGGTAGTTACAAGAATGTAAAATTAAATACAAAAGTAAAAAATGATAATGAAATAGATGTTACAATGTATTTTGATTACAAGAAAATGTCATCATCAGAGAAAAAAGCTTTAAATCTATCAGGTAGTGAAAAGTATTCAGTAAATAAAAAGACATTAGAAGATCAGGGTTTCTCTTGTAAATAAAAATATCTGAAAAAGTCTCATAGACTTTTTTTTCTTTTACTAGTATAATAACTAAAGAAATGGAGTGATAGTATGAATTTACCTAACTATAAAGAAGCAAGAAATAGATTGAAGAATTATCGTACTGTGAAGTATGACATAGAAAAGTCAATTATTAACAAATATAGTGGAAAAACATATTTTTTAAAAACATATGGTTGTCAAATGAATGAACATGATAGTGAAAACATAAGGGCTATGCTTGAAGAACTTGGTTTTAAGGCAGTAGAAGATTATACTCAAGCAGATTTAATAATGTTAAATACATGTTCAATTAGAGAAAATGCTCATAATAAAGCTTTTGGTATGCTTGGAAGATGCAAAAATCTTAAAGAAGAAAATCCTAATCTTATAGTAGGAATTTGTGGATGCATGGCCCAAGAGGAAGGAGTAGTAAATGAAATCCTTCATAAATATAAATGGGTTAATTTTGTTATGGGAACTCATAATATGTACCGTCTTCCTTATATTTTAGATCAAGCTATAGAAGAAAATAATCAACAAATAGAAGTCTTCTCTAAAGAAGGAGATTTAGTAGAATCAATTCCTGTAAAAAGAGATAATGGTTTTAAGGCTTGGGTAAATATCATTTATGGTTGTGATAAATTTTGTACTTATTGTATAGTTCCATATACTAGGGGTGGTGAACGAAGTAGAACAAAAGAGGCTATTTTAGAAGAAATTAAGGGCCTAAGTGCAGCAGGATATAAAGAAGTTACTCTTCTAGGACAAAATGTAAATGCTTATGGCAAAGACTTATATGATAACTATGGTTTAGGAGAATTATTAGAAGATGTTGCTAAGTTAAATATTCCACGAATCACTTTCATGACAAGCCATCCATGGGACTTCACAGATAAAATGATAGATGTAATTGCTTCTCACGAAAATATCTTGCCTTATATTCATTTACCACTTCAATCAGGAAGTAATAAAATATTAAAACTTATGGGTAGAAGATATACTAAAGAAGGTTATCTTGAGTTATTTGATAAAATGAAAAAGAAGATTCCAAATGTTAGTATTTCTACTGATATCATTGTAGGTTTTCCTGGTGAAGATGAAAAAGACTTTGAAGAAACTTTAGAGGTAGTAAATTATTGCAAATACGATAATGCCTTCACATTTATTTATTCCCCAAGAGAAAATACCCCAGCAGCAAAATTAAAAGATAATGTCACACTAGAAGAAAAGGAAAAACGCTTATATAAGTTAAATGATACAGTAAATAAATACTTCCTAGAAAACAATAAAAAAATGATTGGAAAAATAGAAGAAGTTTTAGTAGAGGGAATATCTGAAAAGAAAAAAGATAACTACTACGGTTATACTAGAAATCATAAATTAATTAACTTTACAGGTGACAATATAAAAGCAGGAGACATTGTAAATGTCGAAGTAACAGATGCTAAAACATGGAGCTTAGATGGAAAATTATCTAAATAGTAATACTATAAAAGCTTTAGAAGAACTTATCAATTACATTAAAGAAAGTAAAGATTATAAAGAATGTCTAAAATTAAAAAAAGTAATATCAGAGGATAAAGAACTAACCAAAGTAATAAATGAAGTAAGAGCTTCTCAAAAAAAATATGTTCGCTCAAATTTTAAAGAAGAAGAAAAAAAACTAATGGATGAAAAATTAAATCTCCTAAATACAAATAAAACATATACTTTGTACTTATATTACTTAAATAATGTTAACAATATGATTGAACTTATAAAAGATGAGTTGAACGACTACTTTTATAAAGTTACAAATATTCTCTAATTAAATAGTAAAAAAATCCTTTTCATTGCATAAACTACAATGAGGAGGGATATGGTGGCAAGTTATAAGGAAATTGTTACAAAGACGGTTATTGGTAAAGGAAAGAAGACATTTACTGATACAAGACGTAAAAAAATAGAAAACAATCCATCTACTATTCTTGGGTGCTGGGTTATAAATCACAATTTTGAAGGAGTTAAAAATAGGGACAGCGTAACTATCAATGGAAGTTATGATGTCAATGTTTGGTATTCATATGATAATGATACTAAAACAGATGTCTTAAAAGAAACAGTTCCATATACAGAAACAGTACATATAAAAAATAACAGTAATGTCACAAACCAAGAGGCTATCATTCGTAGTCTAAAACAGCCAAATTGTATTAAAGTAGATATAGATGGCAACGATATAGTATATACTATTGAAAAAGAATTAGGTATTGAGCTAGTTGGAGATGAGAAAGTAAAAATAGCTATAGATGAAAATGAAGATCCTTGGGATGAAATTATAGATGACGTTAATGACAAACAAATAGATAATGAAGTAGATGAAAACTTTATCAAAGAAGATGAATCTATCTAACTTTTAATAGGAGGGGAAAACTCTTCTTTTTTAGTGTTATACAAAAATGGTTGACAGAGTTAAAAAAATAGTATATATTAATATCATTGAAAGAAAGGAAGGAATTATTATGGCAGTTAAAATACGTTTAACAAGAATGGGAGCAAAGAAGCGTCCATCATACAGAATAGTAGCAACTGATTCACGTCGTCCAAGAGATGGTCAATATATTGAATTAATCGGAACTTATAATCCAGTAGCAGAACCAAAAGCTGTTAACATTAAAGAAGAAGTAGCTATGAAATGGTTAAGAAATGGAGCTGTTCCTACTGATACAGTTCGTAACTTATTTTCTGAAGCTGGAATCATGAAAAAATTTGCTGAAGAAAAAGATAAGAAAGAAGCTTAGTTAATGAATCTAATAGAATTAACAGAATCAATAATTAAATCAATTGTTAAAGATGAAGAAAGCGTCGCAGTTAAAGAATTTCCAAGTGAAGATGAAAATACAATAGATATAGAAGTCCTTGTATCAGAAGATGATCTTGGAAGAGTAATTGGCAAAAATGGTAAGATTGCGAATGCTATTAGAATGCTGGTTCAAGCAAGCAGTAGTCTAAAAGATAACAAATATGTTAAAATTAATATTGATAAGTTTTAGATTAATCTAAAGCTTTTTCTTTTCCTATTTAGAAAGGAGATTATATGTCAGAACAAAAAGATAAAGCCTATTTAACAAGGTTAATTGAAATAAATGATATCAAAGATAAAAGTAATGGCGAAACTTTACCAAATATTTGGGAAATAATAGATCTAATGCAAGAAATGGGAGAAATATTTCAAAGAGAAAGAATTGGCTTAAAATATGAAAATGGCCCTCAGTATGGAACAATATATTATCGTATGAAAGAAGAGATAGATGAATTAATAAAATCTAGTAGTAATCTTCTTGAATTACTTGAGTCAAATAAAAGTGTAAACAAAATGTTTAATCTATTATATAAAAAATGTATAAAAGGTGAATTAGCTGTACCAAGTGATGATGAATTAAAATTATTACAAAGAACAACTATCAATGATATGTTTTTGGAGTATTATAAAATTATTAATTCAAATGATGAAGAAATTTATAATAATATGGAACTTTATAATACTTTGAAGTTAAACACTACAGTAATTAAAAAATACTATGGTGATCAAGTGTTAAATGGACAAATGAATTTATTAGAAAATGGCTATATTATTGCGCCTCCTGTCATCTTAGAAAATACTCTTAGAGCAATAGAGGACGAATATATTAATCAAAAAATAATAGAAAATCCATTAAATAAAGTCAAAATAAAAGTAGGAAAAAAGAAATAATCTTTCCTACTTTTATTTTACGCCTGTTAAATCAAACTCAGGGATAAAACTTTCACTACAAGTATCGCCTTCCTGAATAAAGGCATTTTCTACCCCAATATCACAAGCATAATTAATTAACTTGGAATATTCTTCATCACTAACTTTTTTATTTAACTCATCGATTTCTTTTACCTGTTTAAGTGGAGTGTACTGATTCATAATACTAATAAAAATATTATTTCCATATGTTAGGTGTAGATATTCAATAATTTTTTTAGAATCATCACCTCTACCAGGTAACATTAGATGTCTTACTATAATACCTTTTTTCATTATTCCATTTTTATCATATACAACATTTCCAACTTGTCTATACATCTCTTCAATCGCATCAATTGCGATATTGAAATAATTAGGAGCTTTGGAGTACTTTATTGAATACCAATCATCATAATATTTTAAATCAGGTAAATAAATATCAATTAAACCATCTAAAAGCTTTAAGGAACTTACTTTTTCATAAGAACTAGTATTATAAACAATTGGAATTACTAAACCATTTTCTTTTGCTATCTTAATAGCTTGAGCAATTTGGGGTATAAAATGAGTAGGGGTTACCAAATTAATATTGTGTACACCTAAATTCTGTAATTCTATCATTTTATTTGCTAGTTCAAAAACAGTAATTTCCTTTCCGAAATTTTTAGTTGAAATATTATAATTTTGACAAAATATACACTTTAAATTACAACCAGAAAAAAAGATTGCACCAGAACCATTAACTCCAGAAATAGGTGGTTCTTCAAAGTAATGTGGCGCAATTCTTGCCACTACAATTTTATCACTCATTCCACAAAGACCAACTTGTGCTAAACTACGATTTACTTTGCATTCTCTAGGACATATTGTGCAGGATTCCATTAAGTTTTTCATAACATCACCATGAAGATTATAACATTTTTCTTGTAGAAAACAAAGGAGTGTATTATACTATTAATAGAGAAAATGGAGGACCATATGAAAAAAAGAATTTTAAGTGCCATTGTTATGATAATTATATTTATTCCAATTTTATTGATTGGTGGCAAAGCTTTCGTAGTACTAACAAGCTTACTTGCTGCGATGGGATTATATGAATTATTAAAACTTAGATCAAATGAAAATAAAGTACCATTATTTATGAGACTATGTTCTTACTTAATACTTATAATTATTTGTACTAGAAATATTAGTTCCCTAGATTTTAATTATACTCTAGACTATAAAATGATATCATTAATTATCTTTTTATTCCTATTTCCACTTGTATTTTATAATGATAACAAGAAATATAATATTACAGATGCCTTATTTCTAATAGGAAGTGTTTTATTCTTAGGCTTTAGCTTTAATCTATTAATTATAGCAAGAAATTATGATTTATATCGTATTATATATTTACTTCTACTTTCTACCATGACAGATACTTTTGCACTTATCACTGGTAAGTTAGTAGGAAAACATAAACTAGTACCTAAAATATCACCAAATAAAACAATTGAAGGATTACTAGGTGGTGTAATCATGGGAACATTTATTGCCTCATCTTTTTATCACGTATTTATAAATCCTACTATATCCTTAGTAATGATAATTCTTATTACTACAGCTCTAAGTATTGTTGGCCAAATAGGAGACCTAGTATTTTCAATGATAAAAAGATACTATAATAAAAAAGACTTTTCAAACTTAATTCCAGGTCATGGAGGTATACTTGATAGATTTGATAGTATAATATTTATAGCCCTAGCATTTATATTAGTAGCGGATATTTTATAGGAGGACGAAATGACAATTTTAATCAATATTATTATCTTTATTTTAATACTTAGTGTTATAGTAGCTATTCATGAGTTTGGACACTTTATCTTTGCTAAATTAATGGGTGTATATGTTTATGAATACGCTATTGGTATGGGACCTAGAATTTTTAGTTTCAAACCTAAAAAAAGTGAGACAGTATATTCACTTAGAGCAATACCTCTAGGCGGTTTTTGTTCTTTAGCCGGAGAAGATACTGAAAATGATGATGATGAAGAAGTTCCAAAGAACATGCGTTTACAATCAAAAAAACCATGGCAAAGATTTTTAATTATGTTTTTTGGACCTGGATTTAATTTTCTTTTAGCTATCATAATTTTATTTTCCATTGCACTATTTTGTGGTGGTACAACTTACGATCCAATCATTAATGGTGTGACAAAAAATACACCTGCACATGAGGTTGGCCTTGAAAAGGGCGATAGAATAGTAAAAATTGATAACCATAAAATCAAAACTATTGATGATGTTAGCCTTTATTTAACTGTAGCTGATAAAACAAAAGGTACTACTATCAAAGTAGAAAAAGCAGGAACTGGTAAAGTAGAAGAATATAAAATTAAACCTAAAAAAATAGTTAAAGATAAAAAAACAGGCTATGTTTATGGATTAAGTTTAAAATCAGAAAAGACAAAAGGATTTGTTAATGCTTGCAAATACACCTTCGTTAAAACAAATTCCTTATTTAGACAGATGTTTGTTACTATTGAGTCATTATTCACTGGAAAAGTTTCAGTAAATCAACTAAGTGGACCAGTAGGTATTTATTCCATTGTTAGTGAACAAGCAAAAAGTGGTTTCGCTAATTTGATGTATCTAATGGCTTACTTGAGTATCAATGTAGGTTTCTTAAACCTATTACCAATCCCAGCCTTTGATGGTGGACATATCCTATTTATCTTAATAGAACTAATTAGAAGAAAACCTGTAAAACCAGAAGTGGAAAACACTATTCATACAGTTGGATTATGTTTATTAATGCTACTTATGATTTATGTTACTATTAATGATATTTTTCGAATTGTTTAATCTAATTCCAAAAGAATTAGATTTTTTTTGGAAAAACCATTAATCTGCATTATAATATATATAGAAAAGGAGGAACTGTTTATGTATATAGGAGTATTAGTTGAATTATCAAATAAAAACATCGATAAAAAATTCATATATTCAGTTCCTAAGGATTTAGAAAAAAATATTAAACTAGGTATTAGAGTAGAAGTACCATTTGGTTATCAACACCTAGAAGGATTTGTTATTTCTTTTGAAGAAAAACCAGAAATGGAAACAAAGAGTATTATTAGTATCATTGATGAAGATATTATTTTAAATGAAGAACTTTTAAAACTCGGAAAAATAATGCAAGAAGAAACTCTTTCAACACTTATCAGTTGCTACCAAGTGATGTTACCAAAGGCTCTTAAAGCAAGCAGAAAATCATCAGTTTCCAAAAAATATGATATATTCTATGAACTTGTTAAAATACCTGAGAAGACAACAAAAAAACAGGATGAGATAATAGAATTATTTAAGATGCGAAAAATTATTCCTAAAAAAGAACTACAAAAGATATCTGCTAGTAGCTTAAAAACCTTAGAAGCAAATAACGCCCTTCGTGAAATAAAAAAAGAACATTATAGAGTAGCTTTATTAGAAGAAAGAGAAGAAAAAAAACCTCTTACTGTGGACCAAGAAAAAGTAGTAAATGAATTTAGAAATAGTAGCGATAAAGTATACTTACTTCATGGAGTTACTGGTAGTGGAAAAACAGAAGTTTATATGGAACTAATAGAAGATTGCATAAAAGAAAATAAAACATGCATAGTTTTAGTACCTGAAATTAGTTTAACACCTCAAACTATAAGTAGATTTAGCAAAAGATTTGGTTCCCGCATTGCTCTTTTACATAGTGCCTTGTCTGACGGTGAAAGATACGATGAATGGCGCCGAATTAACCGTGATGAAGTTGATATAGTAATAGGCGCTAGAAGTGCTTTGTTTGCTCCTCTCAAAAATTTAGGCTTAATAGTAATAGATGAACAACACAGTGAATCTTACAAGCAAGATGACTCTAATCCTAGATATGATGCCATTAATATGGCAATTAAAAGAGTAGAATTAAATAAAGGTGCGAAAGTAATTCTTGGTAGTGCCACTCCAACCCTAGATGCCTACGCTAGAGCCTTAAAAAATATATATCATCTTCTAAACTTACCAAAAAGAGTTAATAAAAAACCTTTACCTGAAGTTACATTAGTAGATATGAATCAAGAGTTTAAAAGAAGTGAAGGTCATTTTTCCCTTCTCCTTCTAAATAAGATTAAAGAAAAATTATCTAAAGAAGAACAAGTAATTCTTCTTTTAAATAGGAGAGGATATTCGAGTTTTGTCACATGTAAGAACTGTGGCTATACTGTCAAATGTCCACACTGTGACATTACCTTGACTTATCATAAATCAAGTAACAATTTAAGATGCCACTACTGTGGATATGCAACTAACATAACAAATATTTGTCCAGAATGTCATGAAAAATCATTAACAACATTAGGAGTAGGTACCGAAAAAATTGAAGAAGAACTACATACATTAATTCCTGCTGCAAAAATACTTCGTATGGATTTTGATACCACCAGTAAAAAAGGTTCACATGCTAAAATGATAGAAGAATTTAAGGAACATAAATATGATATTTTATTAGGTACTCAAATAGTTGCCAAAGGACTTGATTTTGAAAGTGTTACTCTAGTTGGCGTAATAAATGCAGATACCTCTCTTAACATACCAAACTTTAGAAGTAGTGAACAAACATTTTCGCTATTAAGTCAAGTCGCTGGCAGAAGTGGTAGAAGTTCTAAAACAGGAGAAGTAATAATTCAAACCTACAATCCAACACATTACGCTATAGAATGTGTAAAACATCATGATTATTTAGATTTCTTTAATAAAGAAATGAATATTAGAAGACGCTTAAATTATCCCCCATATTACTATGTAACATATATAAGAGTTAGTGGAAAAGATGACAAAATTTGCTACAAGGAATCCCTAAAAATTGCTCGAATACTACAAAAATACTTAGATAAAACCATTATTTTAGGACCTAGTCCATGTAATGTTTTTAAAATAAATAATACTTTTAGATATGGAATTACTCTAAAGTATAAAAAACAAGATAATCTAAAAGAGATACTAAACCGTATTATTGATGTTTACAAAAGCAATAGGCTTATTGTAATAGATTTAAATTTTAATCCAATAGTATTTGGATAAGGAGGAGAAGTTTTTATGGAAAAGTATAAGAGAATATTATTAAAGGTTAGTGGTGAAAGCCTAGCAGGTGACAACAAAACCGGTATTAACTTTGAGAGAGTATTAGAAATATGCCAAGAAATCAAAGAAGCAAAAGAAAAAACAGGAGTAGAAATTGCCATAGTAGTTGGTGGTGGAAATTTCTGGAGAGGTCGCTGCAATTTACAAATGGATCGTTGTACAGCAGACCATATAGGAATGCTTGCTACTACGATGAATGCCTTAGCACTAGATGATGCTTTTAGACAATTAGGCTGTCCATCGCGAGTTCAAACTGGTATTGAAATGAGACAAATATCAGAATTCTACATCAGAAAAAGAGCTGATCGTCACTTAGATAAAGATAGAATAGTGATCTTTGGCTGTGGAACCGGTAATCCGTTCTTTTCAACAGATACAGCTGCTGCTTTACGTGCTGCTGAAATAAATGCAGATGTAGTCATAAAAGCAACTAATGTAGATGGAATATATACTGCTGATCCTAAAAAAGATAAAAACGCCAAAAAAATCGAGCACCTTACTTATATGGATGTGTTAAACAAAAAGTTAAATGTCATGGATTCTACTGCAACAACTCTATGCATGGATAATAAAATTCCAATAGTTGTTTATAACATGAATGTTAAAGGTAATCTCCTAAAAGTAATTAACCAAGAAAATGTTGGTACAATAGTTACGGAATAATGATAGTAAGACACTAAAACACTTTGCATTTGTCCTAAATTTTGATATACTATGAATGTAAATGGTAAGGTGGTGATTCTGTTGTTTGAGAGTTTAAAAAATAAAGACGTTCGTACTTTTTTGCAACAAACATTAACAAAAGATTGCTACAAATCCATTGAACCACCAGAAAGTTTAAAGAATAATTATTATTTAGAAAAAAATTTTGCCTTCTTTATAGCGATAGATGCCATAGTAAAATTTGAACAAGTAATAAATGATAATAACTTAATTGATGAATACATTGAACAATTAAAAAGGATATTCAAAAAATTTACCAACTATAATGATATAAAGAAAGGAATATATCTCTTCCTTGAAAAGGCCCTATCAGAAAAACTAGATATATCCGGTAAAAGTCCTGAAGAAAAAAGAGCACAGCTTCTTTACTATGTTTATGATAAATATATCATAAATGGTTACTTCTATTTTGGCTTTTGTTCCAATTATACTAACGAAATAACTTGTCTTGGCCTAAGAAAAGAAAATTTTATCTTAGATGAAAGACTTGAAAAAATAAATCAAATAATTAGCAAAGTTGGGACAGAAAATTTATTTAAAAAGGAAAACACCAGTATCACCGATAATGTTATTGTTGCTCTATACTTTGCATTGTTGTCACCTAGTTATATTTCTGATCTATCAACGAGCTCCTATTTAAAATCTAAAAAGTATAATAAAGATTGCCTTTTTTCTAAAAACCTAGATGAAATAAGGAATAATCTCTTAACATTATCTAAAGAAAAAAGATTAAACAATAAGGATACAAGTGATGTTATTAATAATTTTGTTGAAACATATAGTAGTGATAAAGTAAATAATACCAAACCATGCATTGCCCTTATTAAAAGAAGTACTATTTTAAAAAATGAGTTAAAGGATATTCAAGAAATCATCAATAATAAAGATGAGTCAATTGCGTCTTCTCTTTCTCTAATAATGGAAAGCAGATATAATAGTTATGAAATAGAAAATGATATTGCCCCATCAGAAATAAGAATAATAGAACTTCCTAAATATAGTGAGTTTTTACTTGGCCTAAGCAATTTTGCCATAGTAAACAAAAATATTGATATTGTACAAGATGATTTTAAAATTTCCGAAGAAGATATTATTAAAAATAAAGAAGTAAATGCCTATGGTGCGGTTTCAGTAGCGATAGTTGGAAGTATATTGATCATAGCAGGTTTAATAATTAGTGTAATATTAAAATTAACATAGAAGGTGATTTAATGATTAAAGTTGTTTTTATCGGAACTCCAGAGTTTAGTGTTCCAATACTAGAAAAGTTAATAGAAAATAAAAAAGATTATTCTGTAGTTGGTGTAGTAAGCCAACCAGATAAAAAAGTTGGTAGAAAACAAATACTAACTCCAAGTCCAGTCTCTAAGGTTGCGCTAGATAATAATATTTTTCTATTACGCCCAGTTAAGATAAAGGAAGAATATGCAAAAATAAAAGAGCTAAATCCTGATATTATAATTACCTGTGCCTACGGACAAATTATTCCAAAAGATCTTCTAGATTATCCCAAGTATGGTTGCATAAATGTTCATCCATCTTTATTACCTAAATTAAGAGGAGGCGCTCCAGTACATCGAGCTCTAATAAATGGTTTTACAAAAACAGGTGTTACAATCATGTATATGGATGTAGAAATGGATGCTGGAGATATTATTTCTCAAAGATCATTAGATGTTTTAGACAGTGATAATCTAGATAGTCTTAATATTAAATTAAGTAATTTAGGAACAGAACTTTTAATGGAAACATTACCTCACATCATTGATAAAACCTCAAAGAGAATAAAACAAAATCCCAAAGAAGTAACATATGGATATAATATAAAAAAAGAAGAAGAACATATCGATTTTGAAAAAACAAGTAGAGAAGTGTTTAACCAAGTACGAAGCCTAAGTTCTACACCAGGCGCATATGCCACTTTAGATGATAAAGTAATTAAAATATATAGTGGCTATATTGGTAAAGATATAAAAGGTACTCCGGGACAAATAAGTAATTTATATAAAGAAGGTATAGGAGTTTTTACTTCATCAGGAGAATACGTTATAACAGAATTACAAGAAGCAGGGAAGAAAAGAATACCAGCCAAAATGTATTTAAATGGTAAAAATAAGGAAGAATTACTTCAGAAAAGATTTAAGTAGGTGAGATTATGTTTAATAACAATGATAACAATAATAAAAAAATGCCAGAAATTTTAAATGACAACAACGTTTTAAAGCAAGTAATATTTTTTGGCTTTTATTTAGTGTTTTTTATAATTTTAATATTATTACTTAGAAATGGATATAAAAATAATAAAACTGATACAACTAAGAAGAACACGGGATATAATTATGACTATAATCTAAATAGAGTTATGAATCAAAATTATCACTTTACATATATCGAAAAAATAAATGATACTACAACGATATATGATGGCGATTTAATTGATAATACTATGTCTTACCGAAAAAGTGGAAACATTAGTACAGAATATTATCAAAATAAAGAAGATGTTTATGTTAAAGATTTAAATACTCTAACTTGGCAAAAAACAGAAAACCCTATTAGTTTCTCTAAGCTAACAAATCCTACCACCTTAAAACACCTAATTACAAGATCAAATTACTTTTCAAAAATTGATTATATAGGTACCACTACTAAAGCATTTACATATCAATTATCTTCATCCCTTATCTATGAAACATTAACTGGTGAAACAAAAGAACTAGACACTCCGGATAACGAAATAATTGTTAAGATAGAAAAAAATGGCACTATAAAATCAATCGAATTAAATTTAACAAACTATTATCAATCGCTAAACCCAGAAATAAAGAGTTATAGTTTACTACTAACATATTCAAAGTTTGGTCAAATAGAGGAAATAGCTAATCCAATTAGTTAGCGATTTCTTTTTTTACTATAATAAGTTATAATAATTACTGAGGTGATAACCGTGACTATATATGATTTAACAAAGGAAGAATTAGAAAAATACTTTCTTGATCATAATGATAAAAAATTTAGAGCGACACAACTATTTAGTTGGTTATATCAAAAAAAGGTAAAAAGCTATGCAGAAATTACTGATATAAAAAAAGAAACATTATCAATGTTAGAAAAGGATCTTCCCTTAAAAAGAGTAGAAAAAGTTAATGTAGAACGTGATAAAGATGTTAATAAATATCTTTTTGAACTTTCTGATAAGGAACATATCGAAGCAGTTTTAATGCGCCATGACTATGGCAATAGCATCTGTGTTTCAAGTCAAGTTGGATGTAATATGGGCTGCAAGTTCTGTGAAAGCGGTCGCAGAAAGAAAGTACGTAATTTAACAGCAGGCGAAATTGTTTCTCAAGTTCTAGAAGTAGAAGAAGACATAAATGAAAGAATAACTCATGTAGTTTTAATGGGAATTGGTGAACCATTTGATAATTATGAGGAAATCATAAAATTCATAAAAATAATTAATGATCCTAAAGGTTTAGCTATTGGAAGTAGACACATAACCGTTTCTACATCCGGAATTATTCCCAAAATAGAAGAATTTAAAAATTTAAATTTACAAGTAAACTTAGCTATTAGTCTTCATGCTCCAAACGATAAACTAAGAACTAGCATTATGCCTATAAATAAAGCTTATCCCCTAGAAAAATTGATTAAATCAGTAAAGGAATATGTTTCCAAAACGAATAGAAGAGTAACTTTTGAATATATTATGTTGAAAAATGTTAATGATACTGAAGAATGTGCTAAGGAGTTGAGTAACTTGTTAAAAAATATTAATTGTTATGTCAATCTCATTCCTTATAATGAAACAGAAAATATAGAGTATGAACGTAGTAATATGTTTCAAATTATGAAATTTTATGATATACTAAAGAAAAATAATGTTAATGTAACAATAAGAAGAGAATTTGGTTCAAAGATTAGTGCTGCATGCGGACAACTTCGAAGCAAAAAGGAGGAACTATGAAATCTTTTTATTTAACTGATGCTGGTAAAGTTCGTGATCATAACGAAGACAGTGTCATAATTGTAAAAAATAAAAATAATGAATGTTTGATGGCAATTGCCGATGGAATGGGTGGCCATTCTGCCGGGGAAGTAGCGAGTAGTATAGCCATCGGATATTTAGGAAAACACTTCCAGGAAACATTTCTAAATTTATCAAAAGTAGATGCTGTTGAATGGATTAGAAATAGTACAAATGAAATAAACTCTCTAATTTTTCAGCATGAAAAAACACACCCTGAAAGTAAGGGAATGGGAACAACTCTAGTTTTAGCAATTATTACCGAAGACTACATTTTATTTGGTAATGTAGGCGATTCATCTGGCTATGTTATGAAAGATAATAAGTTGCATAAAGTAACATATGACCACACACTTGTTAATTTATTAGTAAGTGCCGGAGAATTAACTAAAGAAGAGGCTAAAGAACATCCTAAGAAAAACGTTTTAATGAAAGCACTTGGTGCTAATGATCCAGTTGAAATAGATGTTTTTGACTGCGATATGGAAATAGATGAAATACTTCTATGTAGTGATGGCCTAACAAATATGTTAGAAAATGACCAAATAGAACGAGTACTACTAGGAGATAGTGGACCAAAAGAAAAGGTTGAAAAACTTATTATTAAAGCTAACAACAGAGGGGGAACAGATAATATTTCAATTGCATACTTAGTACGTGAAGAAGGTGAATTATAGTGATAACAAAGGGGCAAAAAATAAATGATCGCTATGAAATAGTTCGTAGTATTGGCGAAGGTGGAATGGCGAATGTATATTTAGGCTATGATACAATTTTAGATAGAAATGTAGCAATAAAAGTATTAAGAGGTGATCTATCTAATGATGAAAAATTCGTTAGAAGATTTCAACGTGAGGCTTTGTCTGCTTCATCTCTTTCTCATCCTAATATTGTTGAAATGTATGATGTAGGTGAAGATAACGGAATATACTATATCGTTATGGAATACATTGAGGGTCAAACATTAAAACAACTACTAAAAAGAAGAGGTAGCTTAACTTTAAGCGAAGCCATTGATATTATGCTTCAAATAACTGAGGGAATGGCCCATGCTCATGATAGTTATATCATCCATAGAGACCTAAAACCTCAAAATATTATGATTCAAGATGATGGACAAATAAAGATTACAGACTTCGGAATAGCTATGGCTCTTAATTCCACTCAATTGACTCAAACAAATTCAGTAATGGGTTCAGTTCATTATCTTCCACCAGAACAAGCTGCTGGTAAAGGATCAACAATAAAAAGTGATATCTATTCAATGGGAATAATTTTTTATGAATTATTAACCGGTAGTCTTCCATTCAAGGGAGAAAATGCTGTCGAAATAGCCTTAAAACAAATGAAAGAACCACTTCCTGATTTAAGAGAAGATAATCCTAGTATTCCAATGAGTGTGGAAAACGTTATCATCAAGGCAACAGCTAAAAATCCTAAAAATAGATATAGTGATTCTAGAGCAATGCATGATGATCTTTTAACAGTATTAGATGATGACAGAATAAATGAAGAAAAATATCGTTATCCATATCCTGAACATGAAGAAAATACTAAAACAATCAAAAAACTAGAAGAGGTAAAGGAAGACGAAGAAAAAATAGCCGAGAAAATAGAGGATACAGAAGATAAGAAGAGTAAAAAAATAATAATAATTCTAGGAATAATCTTTACAGGAATATTACTAATCTTAATAGTGGTGGCCTTAGTTATCCCTAAATTAACAGTAACAAAGGCTATAGAAGTACCAGACGTTAAAAATATGACAGTAAGTAAAGCAGAAAAAACATTACAAGATAAAGGCTTTGAAGTTAATACTAAAATAAAAACAGTTACAGACGAAAATGTAAAGAAAAATAGAGTTGTAAAAACTGATCCTGAAGCTGGTAGAAGTATCAAAAAAGGAACTAAGATAACAATTTATAAATCTGCTGGTGTAAAAACATATACTTTAGAAAACTATGTAGAAAAGAATTATAATGATAGTATGAGTGCCTTACAAGGATATGGTTTGAAAGTAACCTTGACAAAGGTTGATCCAGATAATACAACTTGTAAATATATAGGACAGGATGTAGTAATTGAACAATCACTATCTGAAGGTTCTGAAATCAAAAAGGGTGACTCTATCATATTTAAAATACTAAATCCAGTAGTATTCCCTGATTGGCAGAATCAAACTCAAGAAACTGTCTCAGCTTGGTGCAATAACAATTGTGTTACTCTAAATGTTAATTATCAAGAAACAGCCGATGAAAGTCAGGTTGGAAAAGTAATTAGTCAAACACGACCAAAAGGTGCTACTGTTAAAAATAATGATAGTGTAACAATAACAATCGGTAAAAAATCACAAGTAGTAACCGAAACAAAAACATGTGTTTCAACAACAGATTCTACTAAAACAAAAACAGTAGGAAAAGATGAGACATGTCCAACAGGATATAAAGAAAAAACAGATACAACAACACAAAAGCCAAGCGATAGCAGCACAACAAATTAATATAAGAAAGGTTTTTTATGGAAGGACAAATAGTAAAAATTATAAGACAAACACATATTGTTAATTGCGACAACGAAAATTATGCATGTCATTGTAGAGGAAAAATAAGAAACAAAAATATAGTTCCTCTAGTCGGTGATTACTGCATATTCTCAAAAGAAAATAAAACTATTGAAGAAATCCTTCCTCGAAAAAACGAGTTTAAAAGACCACCAGTAAGTAATATAGATCAAGCAATAATTGTTACTAGTCTTGTAAGTCCTGCTTTTTCAACTAACCTGTTAGATAGATTTTTAACAACCATGGAGTTACATAACATAGAATCTATAATATGTGTAACAAAAGAAGACATTACCCCACAGGATGAATTAGAAAAATTAAAACCTATTTTAAAATACTATGAAAATATTGGCTACAAAGTAATATCTAATAAAGACATTGAGTCCTTAAAACAACTATTAGAAGGAAAAGTTAGTGTGTTTACCGGTCAAACAGGTGCAGGTAAGTCAACTTTAATAAATAAAATAATCCCTGATTTAAATCTTGAAACAGGAGAAATTTCAAAAGCCTTAGGAAGAGGAAAACACACGACAAGAGTAGTAAGCTTATTTAATGTTCAAAATGGAATGGTTTTAGATACTCCAGGCTTTTCTTCACTAGAGTTTGAAGATTCATCAAGAAAAGAAATAGAAAATACCTTTAAAGAGTTCAAAAATTATCAATGTGAATACACAAGTTGTACTCATACTAAGGAACAGGAATGTTCCATAAGAAAAGCAGTTGATAATAACGAAATATTGAAATCACGATATGAAGATTATCTTAAATTTATAGAAAAGAGGCGATAAAATGTTAATTTCTACATCATTTTTAAGTAGTATGAACCCAGCTCGCGATTTAAAACTATTAAATGAAACAGACACCGACTATATCCATGTAGATGTTATGGATGGAATATTTGTTCCAGGAAGGACTATGCCATTTAAGGAAATGCGAAAAATATATAAATATACATCTAAAAGATTAGATGTTCATTTAATGGTAGAAGATGCAAGTAAACTAATTACTAAATATGCTAATTTAAACGCTGAATATATAACTATTCACGTGGAAAGTGAAAACGTTGAACAAAATTTAAAACTAATAAAAAAATATGCCATTAAAGCAGGAATCGCAATTAATCCAGAAACAAAGGTTAAAGAATTAGTTCCATATCTTCCTTTAGTAGATTTAATCTTAGTTATGAGTGTTGAACCAGGAAAAGGCGGACAAGCCTTCTTACCAAAAACTAAAAATAAAATTAAAGAAATCAGTAAATTAATTCAGGAACATAAATCTAAAGCGATTATCAGTGTTGATGGTGGAATTAATGATGAAACAAAGAAAAATTGTATAGAGGCATCTCAGTTAGTATCAGGAAGTTACATTCTTTCTGGAGACGATTATCAAGAAAGAATTAATTCATTAAGATAAGGAGAAAACTATGAATGAGCCAAATAATAATTTAGGAAATAATATTGAAACATTATCAACAAATAGTACCACAAATGAATCTATTCAAAATCAGTCTGTTAGTAGTAATGTTTCACCAACCATAAACCAACCAGAAATACTTCAACCACAACAACAGGCCACTAATAATCAAACTCCACCTAAAAAAGGAGGCAATTTCAAATACATTTTAGCCTTTATATTCCTAATTGCTATACTAGCATTTGTGTTCTTTTTACCTGAAATTTCAATGTATGTAGAATCAAAAAAACAAAACACAGGTTCTACTGGCACAAGTACTAAAGAAATCGAAAACGGAATACTAACATGTAGTTTTGAAAAAGATAGTGATGAAACAAATACATACTATGAAATAGACTTCAAATTCACCAATAAGAAATTAATTACTTCTAATTTAGTTACAACAATAGAAAGTACCAATGAAACATATCTTGCTACTAAAAAGGCAGCATGTGATATGGCTTCTACAACATCCCTTGATGTTACTGGCATAAATACAAGTTGTAGTCTATCATTAGGTATTTTAACAATTAGTGAAAGTTATACTCATAAAGATATAGATAAATCAGCTATGTCAAAATATGTTGAAGCAAGTGGAACAGCACCTGAGTTCAACTATCAGAAAAATATTTATGATATCAAAACAAAAATGGAAAAGAGCGGTTATGACTGTTCAATCAGTTCACAAGTAGAATAGTATGAAAAAAATAATTAACATAACAAATATATTTTTATTTTTAATAATAGTTTCTCTCATCTATCATATAGGTAGACAAACTAATAATACTTATAAGGCCGTAATAACAAATGATTTAAAGTCTATAAATACCACTAAATTAAACGTTGTAACACCAACTGATAAAGACACTGAAAAGGTAACAGCAGACGAAGAAAAAGTAAAAACAGATGACTCACCAAAAATAGAAATAAATACCAAAAAAGAAGTCACAACTGATAATTCTAAAGAAATAGTCCAAGAAAATTTTATACCTAAAACAAGTGAAAATGATAATGAGATTCGCGTTGGAACAGTACTAACAGGAAATATGACCGCCTATGGGCGAGACTGTTGTAGTAGTAATGTAGAGCAACAAGGAAAAACATCATCTGGATATAACTTAAGAATTAACGGCAAAACTTATCATGATAAACAATATGGTGAACTTAGAATTTTAGCATCAGATAAATCATTTCCACTATATTCCGTAATTAAAATAACGGATCCCAAAGATGGAATTTATAATGCAATCGTTTTAGATCGGGCAGGATCAAATATCGGAATTAACAAGAAATATTTATTTGATTTAGTAGTAGAAAGTCAAGAATATGCCAGATTAAATTATGGAATACACTCAAATGTTAAATTTGAAGTATTACGTTTAGGAAAATAACAATAGAAAAGTATAAACTTTTCTTTTTTACTGAGAATACATGGAGGATAAAATGAACGAAGTAATAATAGAACAAATAGCGCAAGAACAAGGAATTACAAAAAAACAGGTAGAAACAGTTTTAGAGCTTTTAAAAGAAGGGAACACTATCCCTTTCATAGCGCGTTATAGAAAAGAAAAAACAAATGCTCTAGATGAAGAACAAATTAGAAAAATCAATGAGGTTTATGAATATCAACTAAATTTATTAGCACGTAAAGAAGATGTTATTAGATTAATAGATGAAAAACAAATGTTAACTGAAGAATTAAGAGAAAACATCATGAAATGTAGTCGATTAGTAGAAGTAGAGGATCTATATAGACCATTTAAAGAAAAGAAAAAGACAAAAGCAACAGAAGCAATAGCTTTAGGGTTAGAGCCACTTGCCAAAATAATAATGTCATTTCCCACAAAGGGTGATTTAAATACCTTAACCTCTAAATTTATAAATGATAAAGTAAAAACACCCGAAGAGGCAATAAAAAATGCCAGTTACATAATAGCCGAGTGGATTAGTGATAATGCCAGCTATAGAAAATTTATTAGAGACTTTATTTATAAAAATGGAACAGTAATAACTAAGAAAAAGAAGAATGCTGTTGATGAAAAAAATACCTACGAAATGTATTACGAATATAGTGAAACAGTTAAATATATTAAACCTCACCGTATTATGGCTATTAATAGAGCAGAAAAAGAGGGTGTAATCTCAGTTAATATTGATTATGATAACGACAAAATAATTGAATATCTAGAAAAAAGAATTATTAAAAATAAAGAATCTTACGTAACTGAAATTGTAAAAGAAAGTATAAAAGATTCCCTAAAAAGATTAATTTTACCAAGTGTAGAAAGAGAAATAAGAGCTGACTTAAAAGAAAAAGCTGAAATCACCGCTATCGATAATTTTTCAAGTAATGTAGAACATTTACTTCTAACACCACCAATCAAAGAAAAAGTAGTCCTAGGATATGATCCAGCCTTTAGAACTGGTTGTAAACTTGCTGTTCTTGATAAAACTGGAAAACCATTAGAAATTGCCGTAATTTATCCAACTGAACCACATAATAAAATTGAAGAAAGTAAAAAGAAAGTACTAGAATTGATTGATAAATATAATGTTGATGTTATCGCTATAGGTAATGGAACGGCCTCAAGAGAAAGTGAAGCGTTCATAGCGGATACTATAAAAGAATGTAAAAGAAAAGTAGAATATATAATAGTAAGTGAAGCAGGAGCTTCCGTTTATTCAGCAAGTAAATTAGCTATTTCAGAGTTTCCAGATTTAACTGTTGAAAAAAGAAGTGCTATAAGTATTGGTAGAAGATTACAAGATAGTCTCTCTGAACTTGTAAAAATAGATCCAAAAAGTATTGGAGTAGGTCTATATCAACATGATGTAACACCTAAAAAACTTGATGAATCTCTCGACTTTGTTGTAAGTAAAGCTGTAAATTCCGTAGGTGTAAACATTAATACAGCAAGTCGTTCACTTTTAACATATGTATCTGGCCTTAATAAAAAATCAATAGACGAAATATTAAATAGTCGTGATAAACTTGGAAAATTTGAAACCAGAGAAGATGTAAAGAAACTAAAATCTATGACTCCTAAAGTGTATGAACAAGCAATTGGTTTTATGAGAATAATAGATGGAAAAAATCCTTTAGATAGAACAAGTATCCACCCAGAAAGTTATGATGCCGCAAAAAAATTATTAGATATTATGGGCTTCAGTGTTAATGATATTGGTAGTGAAAAATTAAAAAGCTCTCTAAATATAGATATCGATGAATATAGTAAAAAACTAGGAATAGATAAATACACATTAAAAGATATTATAGATTCACTAGCATCTCCTGAAAGAGATCCAAGAGATGAAATGCCTAAACCAATTTTAAGAAGTGATGTCTTACACATTGAAGATTTACATGTCGGGGATAAACTACAAGGTACAGTTAGAAACGTAGTTGATTTTGGGCTATTTATAGACATAGGATTACACGATGATGGACTTGCTCATATTTCTAAATTAAGTAAAAACTACATTAAACACCCATCAGAGCTATTTAGTGTAGGAGATATTGTAGATTGTTATGTAGATAGCATTAATGTTGAAAAGGGAAAAATAAACCTATCATTGCTAGCTAATTAATTCAACAAAATAAGGTTCACCTATTGTTATTTTTTCATTTTTTTGGTTAAATATAGGTATATAGTAGGAGGAGTGTATGAATAAAAAAGAAAAAAGGGAACAGGGTATTGATAAAAAAACAATTGGATTACAAAAATATAGAAGAATGACATTAAATCTAATAGTAATTCTATTATTTCTATCAATATGGACAACAATGATTAATAACATTGATTGGAAATTTAGTGATATTGCAATGGAGATGATTAGTCTCATCATAATCGCAATAGTTGGAATGTTTTCAAATGTAGATAATGGTTTTCCATTATTTCACTTTAGAAGACTAAGAATGACACATGAGAGATTAGTATCTGTATTAATAGGATTATTCTTTCCATTAATATTTATCTTATATATTATGGTTACAAATAATAATTTTATGAAATATATAGGAAGTATATCTTTACATAATTTTATTACACTGGCAACACTAGCTTGTCCAGTAGTTATATTAATATCTTTAGTCATATATATTGGATATATCATTCTTGAACCAAGAAGTAAGAGAAAAAAAGAACCTAGATATAAAGATGAAATAGAAATGAAATTAGATAGTTATAAGAAAACAACTCTAAACTTATTAACCACAACATCACTTATTTCTATTTGGATAAAAATAGGGTTCAATCAAAATTGGATAATAGAAAATATCAATACTGAAATAATATTATTAATAATAATCGCAGTCATGAAAATAGTTGGTAATGTTGATAATAAATTGGCATGGAACTATTGTGAAAATAAAAAACTAGATAAACAATTCTATTTCACTTTATCTATACCATACATCTTAGTATTCTTATTTTTCCTTGTAAGTACAAATTTTAGAGATAAAGTATTATTAATTGGATTTAAAGGATTAATTTCAATATTAGTATGTATTTTCCCAATAATACTATTAGTAGCGCTACTATTATATTTTGCTTCTAAAACGTCTAATAAAAATTTCCTAAAAGAAGCAGGAAAGAGCCTTGAAAAAAGAGAAGAAAATATAATAATCACTTTATCTATAACATTAATTAGTTTAGTAATATTATTTATTTATATAATAAATTTTGTTATTGAAGTATTAACAATGCAAATATTATCACAAATTATTCTTTTATTAATACCATTAGGTGTTATAATATACTTAGTTTTATATTATTCATTAATAGATATTAATAAATAAAATAAAGCATCCTAAGGGATGCTTTAATAATTTAAAGGAGAAATAGTATGAAAAAATTAAAGTTAAAGGGAGAAGATATTAAACCACTATTAGAGTGGGATGGTCCTAGTGGATGTATAGCAACAGATAAAATAACAGTAGAAGGCTTCAAGATAGGGTATATGTATAGAGAAAAACCAAATCCAAAATATCCAGATAGTGGCTGGAGATTCTTTCAAGGAGAGGAAAGCGATGAATATATCAAGGATGTTAAAAACTCTGGCATTTATGACCTTAATACTATTTGTAATTATGATCCATCCATCATTCCATTATTGAAATCACCATATGGTGTATGTTATTACAGAGATAAAATGGGAACATTTAGGGGAGAAAAATTAAAATAATAAAAAAATTAGCAAAAAACATTGACAATATTTATAAATTTAGTATAATTAATATTGTCTACTGAATGCGGATGTAGTTTAATGGTAGAACCTCAGCCTTCCAAGCTGACTACGTGGGTTCGATTCCCATCATCCGCTCCATTTGAAATCAACTTACGGACTTAAAAGTTCGTGAGTTTTTATTTTATATAAAACTTTAAAGTTCTCTTATCACAGAAAGGAGGACTTTTTTCATGATTGAATTTAAAGTAATTGAAAAACTAAAACCTAATAAAGATTTAACTGGCATCTTAAAAAACTTTAAATATACAGTTAAATTAGGACAGATTAAAACCATCTTGCACACCAATCTACAAGTAATAATACCTACTGAATACAAAATTACATATCCTACTACTCTTACAATACTAGAATACAAAGTTAATGAAATATCAAATAAGCCTTTTTATATTAAAGAACATAATCAAAAGTACAATATTAAAGAAATTACACAATTTTTGAAAAAGTTTTAATTTTAGACTATACATTTTGCTTATTTGTGAGGAAACAAATGAGAAGTATATTAAATTTAACTTCGTGAAACTCGCTCTAATTGAGAAACTTAATGAAAAATATTAAAAAAATTCAATTTGGTGTCTGATATTTAGTGTTTGAGTGAGGAAACATATGAGAGGTATTTTAATATTTCTCGAAATTTAATGAAAGGAGGAAAACTATGAGATGTGGTGTTTATGTAAGAGTATCTACTGACGACCAAAGAGATAATGGTTATTCTATTGATTCACAACTTAGAATGATTAAAGAATATTGTGAAAAGAATGAATATGATATTGTTGATGTTTATAATGATGCTGGGCATTCTGGAAAAGATTTGATGAGACCAGAAATGCAAAGATTACTAAAAGATATTAAATCTAAAAAGATTGATAAATTAGTTGCAATTAAAGTTGATAGACTTACTCGTAATAATTATGACGGTTTTTGGCTACTTAATTATTGTGATGAACATGATGTAAAGATAGAACTTATACTCGAACCTTATGATGTGTCTACTGCTAATGGTGAAATGATTTTTGGAATGAATTTAGTATTTGGTCAAAGAGAAAGAAAAGAGATTGGAGCAAGAACTAAACGTGCTATGGAAGAAATGGCATTAGAACGTATTCACCCTAGCAAAGCACCTTATGGCTATATTAGAAATAAAGAAACTGGTCATTTAGAAGTAGAACCTATTGAGGCTGAAGTTGTAAAAGAAATATTCGAATTATGCAAACAAGGTAATTCTACAAGAGGTATTGCTACTATTATGAAAGACAACAATGTGTATCTAAAACAAGGAAAATGGAAATCTGATAGAGTTTATAAAATACTTACTAATTCTATTTATATTGGTATCTTTGAATATGGAAAGTACAAAAGAAAATCACAAGATATTTTAAGAGTTGAAAATTATTGTGAACCAATTATTGATGAAGTAACATGGAATGCTACTAGAAATGTTTTAGTAAAAAACAAACATTCTAACTATGGAGAATATATTCATTTGTTTTCTGGTTTAGTAAAATGTCCTATTTGTGGTGAGATAATGTCATCATCAGAATCTTTTAAATATCCTAATGGAAAGCAAAAAGTTTATTACCATTTAAGATGTAAAAATCATAATTGTAGTGGATTTGGACTTCATTATAATACTGAAAAAATAGAAACAAAATTAAAACAAGTATTAGAAGAATTAACACTATTTATGCTTTCTATGGATAATGAAATTATAACTTGTAATTCTACCAAAAGTGATGATGTAAAAGATATAGAAAAAGCAATCGAAAAATTAAAATTACAGGAAAAAAGATTAGTAGATTTATATTTAAGTTCTAATTTAGATGTTGAAACAATTAATCATAAAAATGATGTTATCAAAAAGGGAATTGATAAACTAACTCAAAAGAAAGTAAGACTTGATCCAGATAATAATTCTAAAGAATATACAATAGAACTTGTTAAAAAATTAGATTGTACTGAGAAAAATAACACTTTATTTTTTACTAATATTAAAAATATTGGATTTGCTTTTCTTTATGATTTGTTATCAAGAGAAGCTAAAAGAGATATGATTCATAGACTGATATCTATGATAGAAATTAAACGTGATAAAAACTATAATATTGATATTAAAAATATAAAATTCACAGATGAATTTATAACTAAAAGCAGTAAAGAATACTTAAAATATCTTAATAATATTATGAATGACAATAATATTGGAATTAAATTTCATAAAGAAATTGACGAAATTCAGTTAAAAAATATGGAATCAAATTATGATGTTTTATCAATTATGAAAATGAAAAACAAAGAATATTCTAATGAATTTTTAGAAGAATTTATTTCAAAATCACAAGAGCATTTATATATAGACGGCATTGTCAGTTGTCCATATACTGAGAAAAATGTTATTAAAGATATTTTAATATTAGTACCCAAAAATGAATTAATTAATGAAATTTAAATTAGAAAGGAATGATAAAAAATGAAAGTTACTTATACAAAAAAGGAGATTATTTATTACCAGATTTATATTTAGAAAAAGGCGAAAATTATGGAAGACTTGGAAGATATGGAATATTAAGATTACACTTTATTGCACAAAACAAACAAGCACTTTATGAAACATTATTGATGACAAATAAATTAACTCATCATCTTCTTTTAGTCAGTGATTCTTGTGAGAATTATTATAAAGAACTAATGGAAAATTATATTAAGAATGATGAAAGACTATCTGAAAAAAACAAAGAATTAAATCCATTGGAATGGACAAAATTAATGAACAATTACAAAAATACAGCAGAAGAAATTGTCTTAAATGAATATGTTTTTATATAAATAATCTTTAAAAAAGAGGAAAAAATTATCAGAATAATTTAATCCTCTTTTTTGTTTTTTTAAATATGGGAATAAAATCTATGTCTAGCCAGCACTGAATTTGTACTCTCATACAAATTCTATATGGGAATTTCCATACCCTTAAATTTTTAGAAAGGAGATTTCAAATTATGAGAATAAGAAATAATAAAGTTAATGTATTTTTAAGTGATGATGAGAAGTTTATTTTAAAAAGAGATTCTTCAAAATTAAACTTATCTCAGTCTGAATATATTAGAAATTTAATTATAGGATATGAGATTAAAATTCCAAAAGTCAAAGAAGAACAAAAACCTAAAAAAGACGAATATATTATAGAAAATATTGTTAAAGCACTAGAAGAAAATATTAATTGCTTAATCAAAATAAAAATAAATTTCATTATCTTTGATATTTTGAAGATGAACGAGCAATTGGAACTAAAATTGAATATTTAAAATTACAAAATACCACACTAAAAAAATATATGTCTATTGATAATGACAAAGACAATGCCAACTAAGCATTGTCTTTATTAATCTCATTATTTTCTAAATATTGTTTTCTAAATTTAACATATATGAATAAAACAAAATATACAATTATAGCAAATAGAAATGTAACTTTTATTGAATTAGAATTTTCTGGAAAAACTAAATAAGAAATTATTGGAAGTGTTGCAGTAACTATTCCTTCTATAAATCTTTCAAATGTAACATATGAAGTTTTGTAGTCTTCTTTTGAATGTTCATATATAGCTATATGATCAAACATCTCATAAGCACTATTCGCAAAACCAAGTAAAATATAAATTATTGGCAAGCAGAAGATTAATACATTATTATTTAATGTAAATAATAATATAAAAACAAAAATATATATAATACTCATAGGTGCTAATACTTTATTCCATTTTCTATCTTGAGATTTAGTTGCCCAAAACTTACTAAATAATGCTTCTGAAAAATTAATCAAAATGTTTAATATACTATAATATATATAATCAATGTTCAAATATCTTAATAAAAATACATTTAAATACATTATACCAATTCCATAAGCAAATCTATTTAAACCAGCTGTAATAAGAATTTTTCTAAAACTTTTATCCTTTGCAGGTTTTACTACTGTTTCTTTAATTGTTATATTCTTTTCTTCAATTGAGGGTTTATAAGTAGTTATTTTAATAAAAATATCAATAAATGCAATTAAGAACACTATTGCAAATAAAATCATAAATCCATATAATTCATATCCATTTGCAGTAAATTTATCTAGTATAACCCCCATTATCAAACTGAATCCCATAACTAGTGTATTTTTATAAATATTTCTTGTTGAGGCAAATTTAGTTCTATCTTCTTTTTTTACTAAAGTCATTCTCCAATTTACAAATGTGATATATCCTAATTCTCCAGTTATAGCATAAATTGAAGCAAATATGAAAAATAAGAATGTTCTAATACCAATATCATCAGTCAAAAATGGTATAAATGCAAAACATATAGAAGATAATCTATAAATTGTGTAATTTGTTAATACAACTAATTTTGATTGACCAATTTTTGAAAATAAAGGTGCTGCAAATATTTGAATTATATTTGTTATAGTATCTAATACTGCATAAATTCCTATAGCAAAATTTGATAACCCAAGATAAACTGCGAACGCAGTAATAAATGAGTGACTTGTAATTTTATTATTTGCCGTATCTAAAACAGACGACGTTAAATATTTTTTATATTCTTTTTTATAATTCATTTAAAATTCTCCTTTATAATTCATTTATAAATTGTAATTTTTTAATAATATCATTACCAATAATTTCATTTGAAAGTTGTATTAACTTATCAAATAACATTATTTGTCCTTTGTGATGAGCATCTATGCCATATAATACTTTAACATTATAATTAGAAGCTACTTTCCAGAAATTAGCATTAGGATATCTTACATTATTAATTTCTTTTCTTGCTTCGCTAATAGATAAATCATTAAATTTTCTATCTCTATAAAAAATTTTTTCAAAAACGTCAGATAAATTTATTTCCAATGGAATATCATATTTTTCCGCTGATTTACAAATCATATGTGATATTTCACTTTCCATCTGGTTAAATGTTTTGCTATTTTTTAGAAACAAATCCGGGTGAGCAATAATATCAGGAATACCCAATTCTAATGCTTTATCAATATATTGTGCATATTTTATTAGTTCTGAATCAGAAAAGTTATTATTTCTAAAAGTTTTTAGATTTTTATCATCATCATAAATAAAATGTTGTCCTAATATAATTTTATCAGTTTCGGATTTTAAAATAAGTAAGTTTTTTTCTTCGCCTGGCAAATATTCAACTTCAAATCCAGTTTCTATTTCTATTTTGTTATTATATTTTTGTTTTAATTTATTAATACTATTTAAATATTCATCTTTTTCGGAATAATCCATTCTTATATTAGGTCTTTTATCTAATATAAGTGGACTATGATCAGTAAACGCCATTTTTTTAATACCTAATTTTATATATTCTTTTATATAATCTTCATCTTTCATATCTAAATCTGCGTGTCCACATCTATATGTATGACTATGATAATTAAAATTTTGCATTGCATTACATCTCCTATTATTATATCCTATAAAAATTATACAATAAAATGTTGTTTTTTTCCATACTCCCTTGAAAATATCTAAGAAAATGATATAATTGATTTGTCAGAGAGATTTAATCAAATCTTATAGTCTTAATTTCGCATACGTGTATAGTTAAGGTTACATTTGAAATCAATTTACGGTCTGAAAATTCTGTAAATTTTTTATAATAAATAATATCAAAAAAGAGGAAAATTATAAAAATAATTTAATCCTCTTTTTGTATTTTTTATATGTAGGAACAAAAATTTTTCACAGCAAGCAATAAATTTATAATCTTTATAAATCCTCATAAAAAAATCCTAATATTTTATAAATTTTCTTTTATTTCTGGAAACAAGTCATACAAATTATATCCTAATAAATTATCAAAATATTCTTTTAATTTATATGTTTCTTTAATATGATATTGAGTGTTAGAATATGCACCTCTTCTAATCATTATATCAATCAACCTTTTATCAATTGTAAATACTTTGTTTCCTTGTGGACACATCAAGTCACATAAATTTATTAATTTTTCTTCTATTGTGTATTCATGTTTTTTTATAAAATTTGTTAAAAATGGATTGTCTTTTGGATTTGGGACTCCTCCAGCAGTACATATTATATCATTATTTAAATATGAGTGTGTAAGACAAATATCAGCATATTCATCATCATATCCTTTGTTTTTTAAGTATTCATATCCTCTCATAACATGTCCATGTGACTCACCATTATACTTACCAATATCATGTAAATATCCTAGAGTAATTGCTTTGTCTATATCTACATTTATTCCTTTTTCACATAATGCTTGTGCAATTCTACCAGCACTATCACCTACAGATATACAGTGTTCTATCCATCTATCATCTGTTGTGTTTTTTCTTTCTGTTTCTAATAATGTTTTTGCTTCTTTAATTGTTAATTTCATCATTGTTCTCCTAACTTATTAAATAAATCTTCATATATTTTATTTCTATCTAATTTAGTAACAAAAGTAATATTATGTCTATTGTCCGTTACTTCATAAGAAGTATCCTTTCTTATATTGGGACAACTTATTTGTTCCGTTTCAAACCATTTTTTATTTATCATATAAGCTATTACTGATATATCCCATATTACTCTTGATTCTTGCACACCATGATATCCATCATTATAAAATCTTTCAATTAAATAATTGCATAATTCAGATTTGTTTTCTAAATATTTTTTTAAAGTATTAATATCAATTCTTAATTCTGAAACAATTTCTTTACAAGGAAGTATAGTTAACTTCACTTTTGATTCAAATACTATTTTTACAGCTTCAACATCTTGTCTAAAATTATATTCAAGGTTATCTTCGTAGCCTAGTTCATTGCCTCCTAACCAAACAATTTCTATTTTGTTTACTATTTTTGGTTCTTTTTTGATTGCTAAAGCAATATTAGTAATAGCACCAATTCCTAATATATAAGTTTTATTATTTTTTAAAGCAATTTCTATAATTTTATTTACAGCATCATTTTCTTCATCATAACCGTTTTGAATGTAATCCATTGAACCTTTAAACACCTTATTATTTGTATCAAAGTTTAACCAATTACATATCTTTAAAATTTCATTATAACTCAACTCTTGTCCATCTCTTACTTTTACATCTCTTTTTGTATGACAATATGGTGCAACTGTAATTGCTTCAATATTAAATAAGTCTTTTGATTTTATTAAATATGATAATGCAAATTGATCATCACATTCATTATAAGTATCAGTATCTAATATTAAATTAATTTTATCTTTTTTATAATTTAAGACATATCTATAAAATTCTTTCCAACTTTTAACTCTTTGTATATTGGAATACCTATTATAAGGTGTATCCATTAAAATTGTTGTTATTCCATTTTCAACACAATCACTACATATACTAACAGAATCATCAATCATAATATCAATATTATGCTCTAAACATTGCTTAGTTTTAGCATGTTTATCGTAAGCATCTGTTAAAATCAAGTCATCATAATAAATATTATTATCTTCAAGCCACTTTTTTGTCATATTATATGGTTCTGTATATTCTCCATTGTCTCTTCCTGTGATAATACAAATAATATGACCATCATCATGAAGCTTATCTATGTATTCTTTAGCACCTTCAATAACACCTAATTTTTTTGCTATTCTTTCTATATTATTTTTGTAAAAATTGGTTTCTTCATTCTCATTCCAATCAAACATTCCTTTTCTAATATAATCAGCATTTTTATTTATAATACCCGAATTTCTTAATTCTTTGTCATGCAATAAATACTCAGTTAATAAAGTATCATTAAAATTTGATATTACATTGTCTATATCTATTCCTATCTTCATATATATCCTCCGAACTTTTACTAATTTTAAACTATAAAAATTATACTATATAAATGCAGTTTTTTCCATATGCCTATTGAAATTTAATAACAATACATATATAATATTTTTAGAAAGAGAACTTGGTTCGTAACTTGCTGTTTATTCGCTCCATAAGATAAAATCGTCGCACCAATGTGACGTTAATGATTAAGTCAACTAGTAATAGTTGATTTTTTTGTGCGTTATTGCAAAGAAAGGTGTGATGTGATATGATTAAAATAATTAAGAAGAAAATCAATATGAGTGATGAACTCAAAGCCAAAATTAATTGGTCTTGCAAATTTAATAACAGACCCTACCAGATTATTGAGGGTCACCTAAGAATTGTGGAACAGACAAATCTAGCGTATGTTGAGCCACACAAAGTAATTATTGGAGATGCACTATATTTATTCTTCAATGAACAAAAACATTTTTATATTGGATATTTTGACGATGAACGAGCAATTGGAATTAAAATTGAATATTTAACTACACTTAAAAAATATATACCTAATATAGATAAAGACAATGTCAGCTAAGCATTGTCTTTCTGCGTTAATTATTTTATTAGTGATAAAATCAAAACACAAATAAATATGCCTAATATCATTAAATATTTTTTATAAGCTATTTTTTCTTTTAAAATAAATCTCGAAGATAAAATTGTTACTACAATAGAACTTGTAGTAATTACAGAGATTATTGAAACATTTCCATCTAATAATGCAAATCTGTTAAATATTGAAGATGATGCATCTAATAATGCTTGTAATACAAAAAATTTCTTAGCATTAATTTTTCTAATATCTAGATAATTCCAGTTTTTTGTAAATAAACAGTATATAAATAAACCAATAATAATTATAACGGCATAGTTAAAAACTACATACATTGGATTTTGATATTCAGTAACATACATTTTATTTAAAAAATTAGAAATACCATTAAATAATACAAAACCATAAGAATACATAATTGCTTTTTGTTCTAACTTTTTATCTATTGGATTTTTTGTATCAGTCTTATTTTTAGCAACCATAATAGATAAAATTACTAATATAGTAGAAAAAAGCAATTGTAATAGTGTACAATTTTCTTTTAATATTATAATACCCAATAAAAATGTAACAACTACATTTGCCTTAGAAATAGATGATGTAATTGCTACTTTTCCATACTTAGTAGCTGAAATCATACAATAAAATCCTATTGACTGCATTAAAATTCCCGGCAATATATTTATCATATCAGCAATATTTAGTTTTGTTATAAACCCAGGATTAGTTATTATACTAACTGCAATCATAATTAAATGATATGATAATAACCCCATTAATGCAATTCTTTTTGGTTCATTATTTGAGCATTTCTTTAACGCAATTGCTGTAAAACCACTAATGATGGTTGATAATAAACACCAATATAACCACATATATTCTTTCACCTAATTTTCGTATATATCATCATTTATTTTTAATATCATTCTTCTGTAATGAGTTTTAAATCCTAATCTTTCATATAAATCTCTAGCAATATTTTCTCCAATTACTTCTAACGATAAATCTTTATTTTCAAATTTTGCTAATTCTATTATTTGGTTTAATGCAATAGTACCAATTCCATTATTTCTATATTTTTCATCTATAAAAAATCTATATAAATATATTTCTTTTTCATAATTTTTAATTCCAATGAATCCAACCATTTTATTGTTATATAAAATTTTATAATATTCTTCATTTTCTTTAAATTTTAATTCCTCTGGTTTTATTATTCTTAATTGATATATTGGATCTACTGTATTATGATGTTGCCATTCTTTTATAATCCATTCCCTAAAAAAATCATTATTATCTTTTTCTAATTTAACTTCTATCTTTTCCATTTAACCTATCCTTAATTTATATATTTTACAAATGTTTTATTTGAATTTTCATCATATCTTAATTTATTATGTAATTTATGTGCTTTTTTTCTTTGAATTCCACTAAATAACCAAATATGACTTACATCTTCATAATTTTTTATAACACAAATCTGTTTAATGATAACATATTTTGCCATTTTTTTCTATAATCCTATTAAAATTCACTGAAATTTTATATAATTATATGCAGAAAGAAAACTTAGTTCATATCTTGTTGTTTAATTGCTCGATTTGAAATCAACTTACGAACTTAATTGTTCGTAAGTTTTTATTTTAGATTATAAATCATAAAAAGAAAAAACATCATCAATTTTTCTAATTATCTTTTATGTTTTTTGGTACTTATTGATAATCACCTAATATGTTAGGATTATATAAGTTCTACAAACTATAATAATTATGAGTACAGGCCTTACAATTATTTTCGTTTTCAATTAAATGTTGGAGCTTATCTGGAAAATTGACGGTCATTCCATCGATATCAAATTTGTAAACCTCTTGCATTATTTTTTCGTTTGAAACACCCCAAAGTCTAACTCTAAGTCCATTTTTGAGAGCCAACTCTATATCATTTTTTGTAACATTATCTGCTTTTGGACAAATTTGCGTTCCATTAATTTTTAAAAGTTTATTTATATTCTCATTATTAATTTTTTCTTTTATTAGCCAAGCTAATTTTATATTTGAATCAATTTTTCTCATATTTTCAAGTGCTTTATAATCAAAAGATGAAATATAAATATTGTTATGTGTTGCATATTTTTTTATAATATCAAAAGTTTCTTTTTCTATTCCTTCATCCTTTAATTCTATAGCGAAAGTTAGGCTTTTAGATAAAAACTTTTTTGCAAAATCTTCAAATAAAACAATCTTTTCACCCTTATATTTTAAACTAAACCAACTTCCAAAATCAAAGTCTAATAATTCCTGATATGTATAATCACTTATTTTACCTTTTTTATTAGACTTATTATCGATTTTATTATCATGAAAGATAACAATTTTACCATCTTTTGTTCTTTGTAAATCTAATTCAATTCCGTTTGCTCCTAACTGTAATGCCATATTAAATGCAGACATTGTGTTTTCTGGTGCGTATTCTGAAGCGCCTCTATGTGCATAGTTAATAAACATTTGTAAACACCTCTTTCTATTACATAACAAAATTATACTATAAATAACTATATTTATTTTATCTAATTTTTTATAGTCTATATCTAAAATCAATAGGGGAGTAAAGAACCTTTGAATCTCTAATAAGAATAAATCTCATATAGTAATTTTCATAAATTGTAACAATATTCTTTACTTTATATTTAGTTTTTTCCTTTGATAAACTAACATATACGCTAATGTTAATTGCGTTAGCATAAAGAAAGCAGATAGTCCGAACATGTATCTTAAACCAATAACATACATAATTCCACATAAAAATGTTCCAATTGCTTCTCCAAGTGAACCAACCATATACCTTAAATTTGTATATGCTAATTGTTTATTAAGTTCAATACTATTGATATAAGGTGCATCTGTAACATTTTCATATGCAGTTGAAATAAGCAAAGACCAAGACATTGCGCATATTACAACAATAATATTATTTGATAAGAATGCCAATGTATATCCTAAAAATCTTATTCCAAATTTTATAGTTATTGTTATATAGTCATTTTTTGGAGTGAGAAATTTAAGCGCAACTATTCCTATTATGTCTGCAAGTATTCCTATAATTAAGAAGTATTTTGTCGCACAACTATCTGTAAAACCTAAATAGTTTGTTAGCGTTAACATTTTTAGTCCTAGGGCAGTAGAATATGCTATTTGACCTACTAAATAATATATAATATAAGTCATTCTAAATTTATTTGTAAAAATATATTTAAATATGTTATCGGAAGAATTACTTGTTTCTATACTATCTATTTTAATATTAAATAGAATTATTAATGATATAATAGAAAACAGAATTGAAATTAGTAAACATAAATTATAATTAAATACTATTCCTAATATTGTTTTTCCAATTGCAAAACCACCAATTAAAACCCCTAAGTCACGTCCTGTATATTCTACCAATTTTCTCTTACTATATAAGGTGTTGTTTTTCTTGATAGTAACAATTAATGGATAAATGCTAATAATTATCAATCGTTCTATGATTATATCAATAATAATAGATAAATTAATAAATGTGCCTAAACTTCTATTATTTAGAAAAAACAATATAACTAAATTTATTATTTTAATCAGTAATGCAGTTGTTATAAAACTTTTTATTTTATTTAATTTTATATACTTTGAAAAAATCAATATACCAACTACACAAAATAATGTACCATAACTTAAGATCCTGCTTATTTGTGTTGGATCAAGTCCATTATCCTGCATCCATAATTGTCTAAAATTATTCCATAATCCAATTGATATACTAAATAATAATAGTATCATTAATATTTTGTTCTCTGTTTTACTCCATATTTTACTCATTTATTACTCCTTTAAAATTTCCTATTTATAACATTAATTAATATACATTAAAGATTTACTAGAACAGTGGTATTTTACTCACTACTAAAAGGCTATTATATCATATTTGTATTATCGTCTCTAGTAATTCACTAACATATTTATACATTTCTTCCTATTATCCATCATGACAATTACATCATTTTAAATCAATTTATATAACTTATTTTGTTATTATTTCCATCAATTTTTTTGTACTAAAATTTGGTACATGATTTTTTGATAATGCAATTCCTATATCTCTACTGGGAATTTTTTCTTTTATTTTTAATTCGAATAGACTACCATTTCTGATTTCTTCTTCTACATATTCTTTAGTAACATACGCAATGCCAAAACCAATTTTTGCAAATTCCACCACTAATGAATAACTTGCTAGTTCAATATTTGGTTTAAGTATAACTCCATTTTCTTCTGCTATATTATCTAAAAACTTTCTTGTGTTTGAACCTTTGGCCTGTAAGATTAGGGGATAGTTATTTAAATCTTTTAAAGAAAGTTTTTTATCAACCAAATTTTGATACTTATTATTTACAACAAAACAATCATTTATTTTTTTACATTTAATAATATTAACATCATTTCCATAGTTCTTATCATCAATGTTTAGTATCAAAATATCTATTAAACCATTTTTTAATTTTTTCACTAATTCAGAAGTTAAATTTGTAATTATTTGTATATCTATTTTAGGATATAAAGAATGAAATTGTTCAAGATAAGGCAGTAAAAATTCCTTTGTCAATGTTGTACTAACGCCAATTTTAATGCATCCTGCTTCAAGATTAATTAGCTCTGTAAACTTATTTTCTGCATTATTAATATATTCCATAGCTTGTTTTATGTATTTATAAAATTCTTTTCCTTCTTCTGTAAGAACAACACCACGTTTAGTTCTAACAAATAGTTGTCCTCCCAACTGTTCTTCTAAATTCTTAATTGATTTACTTATTGCTGGTTGAGATATATTTAATTCCTTACTTGCTCTGGTAATATTAGAGTTATTGGCAACAACATAAAAAATTCTATACAATTCAAAATCTATATTCATAATAACCTCCAGTTATAATAAGCATAACAAACATGTATTTTAATTATACCAATAACAGTAATATAATACAAGTAGGTAGGAGGTAGATTATGATTATAGGTATTTGTGGTAAATCTGGTAGTGGAAAAACTACATTAGCAAATGAAATAATTAAATTAACAGAAAATAAGGCTATACATTTAGATATAGATAAGGTTGGACATAGGTCATTATTGCTACCAAATGTCAAGGAGAAATTAGTAAACTCTTTTGGAAACTCTATTCTAAAAAAAGATATGGTTGATAGAAAAAAGCTAGCTAAAATAGTTTTTAATTCTAAGGAAGCAATGAATAAATTAACAGATATTACATGGAAGTATATGCAAATAGAAATTGATAATTTTCTTAATACAAATAAAGATAAAATTATAATTATAGATTGGTTATTATTACCAAATTCAAAATACTTTGATATGTGTGATGTGAAAATACTTTTAGATATCCCCTACGAGATAAGAAAAAAAAGAGCGATGAAAAGAGATAATATAACAGAAGAAGCATTTGATTTAAGAGAACAAGCAAGTATTAATTTTGATGTGGATGCTTTTGATTATGTTATCAAAACAAATAATGAAGAAACAGTTAAAAGGTTGGTGAAATTATTATGACAAAAGTTTTATATCCAGGAAGTTTCGATCCTATCACAAAAGGACACATGAATATTATAGAACAAGCAAGTAATTTATTTGATGAAGTAATAATAGCGGTTATGCAAAACCCTTCTAAAAAATCTGGTTTATTTACTTTAGAGGAAAGGCTTGAAATGATTAGAAAATTATATCAAAATATGAACAATATCAAAGTTATTTCAGCTCGTGGTGCAGCAGTAGATGTTGCATTGCTCAATGAATGTAAAGCAATCATTAGAGGCCTTAGAAGTTTAAGTGATTATGACTATGAAGTACAATTACAACAGATAAATAAAGAAATATCAAGTAATGAAGTAAATACAGTATGTTTATTTGCGGACAAGGACTATCAGTTTATATCATCGAGCATGGTTAAGGAAGTTTTTACTCTTGATAAGAATATTTTAGAATACGTGGATCCCATTGTACAACAAAAAATGTTAATTAAGAAAAGAAGTTTAATACAATGAGTTCAATAATAATTACTAAGCTAAGAACTGTATCACCGTATACAAAAGGTAACATGAATTGTCCAAGGCTCTTAATGGTAAAAAATAATATTAAGGAGATGATGATGTGAAAATTTGTTCTAATAAAACTAATTATAATATGAAAAAAATAAATTCGAGCTTAATAGTAGAGAAATTAAACAATCCTTCTTTTTCTAATTTAACTAACTCATCCACCAAAATAATTGATATGCACACTCATACCAATTATTCGGACGGAGCCCTATCACCGCAAGAATTAATGGCTCTAGCGATTGCTAAAAATATAGGCACTATTGCAATAACTGATCATAATACTATTGAAGGAATAAAAACAATTAATAGAAGTGATAAATTAATTAAAGATAGTGATATCAAAATTATCAATGGTATTGAAATATCTGCCAAGGCCAATAAAGGAAGGATGCATATATTAGGTTATGGTTTTGATTTAAATAATAAAACCTTAAATAAAAAGCTGGTCGATTTAAAAGATAACAGTATCAATCAAGTTCTATCGATAATGGAACAAATTAAAAGAGACTATGGAATTAGATTTAGTTATGAAGATATAAAAGAGCTGGTCAATGCGAATCATAACTTAGGTCGTCCAGATTTAGCAAAGCTTTGTGTTAAATATGGCTATGCAACTAGTATTAAAGATGCCTTTGATAAGTATTTAGTAGATGCATATAATAAAACAAGACAATCAAATAATCAACTACAATATCAAGAATGTTTGGAATTAATAATAAATAGTGGAGGTATACCTGTTTTAGCGCATCCCAAATCACTAGAATTATCAGAAAAGGAATTTCTAATTTTATTGAAGGATATGATTAGTTGTGGATTACAGGGGATTGAAGTATATCATTCAAGTCACACCAAAAAAGAAATGAACTATTATTTATCAATAGCGGCAGAGTATGGTTTACTTGTAAGCGGAGGTAGTGATTTTCATGGAAAGTCTGTTAAACCAGATATTGAATTAGGAACAGGAAAAAATAATAACATAAAAATTAAAAAGTTATCATTACTTGACAAGTTAGAAAAACGTACTTTTCTACACTAGAATTAATCAAATCATTTAACATAAAACGTATTGATTTAATCGCTAATACGTTTTGTGCGCTTTTATATTTTTTATTCTAACAATTTTATATAAATAACAATATGCAAGTAAAAGGATTCCAATTATAAAAAATATTTTAAAGAAAAAATTACCATTTAAACGCTATTTTAAAATGTCTTTTTAAAATTTTATTAAAAAGAGGTTGACATTTTAATTTGATATTAATATAATGTTAATAACAGGCGACCACCTATTATATTTTTTAAAGAAAGATATTAACAAAATGTTAATAAGAGGAGAAATATGATTAAAAATTTAAAGCTTTATAAAAAAGCATTAATAGTTGTGGATATGGTAAATGGCTTCATCTATGAAGGGCCATTACATGATAAATCGTGTAGTAAAATTATACCCACCCAAAAGGAAATTATTGAAAACTATTTAAATAATGGTGATTTAGTTATCTTCATTAAAGATACTCATGATAAAAATGCTACTGAGTTTATAAGAATGCCAGCACATTGTATTAAGGGTACAAAAGAAGCAGAGCTTGTTCCTGAACTTAAAGTTTATGAAAACCTTGACAATACGATATCGATTGAAAAAAACTCTACCAGTTTTAATGAAGTCCCAGCATTTAGAACATTAATTGATGAATTAGTTAATCTTGAAAGAATTGATGAAGTTGGTGTTTGTACTGATATATGTGATTTTAATGGTATCATGGGACTTGCTAACAGATTAAATCAAGAAAATAGAAATGTTTCTCTAAATATATATGAGAACGCTATTAAGACATTTAGTGAGGATGCAAGACAAGAATATGTAGAAGCAGCTAAGTTATTAATGAAACAACAAGGTATTAATATTATAAGAAAGTAGGTAAATTTATGAATAATAAAAGTATAATGACAGATTTTTATGAGTTAACAATGGCTCAAACATATTTTGATTCTGGTAAGAAAGATGAAGAAGTATATTTTGATATTTTCTTCAGAAATAATCCTTTTAATGGAGGATATACATTAAGTGGAGGTTTAGAAGAAATAATTAATTATGTTAAAAATTTTAAATATGGGGAAGAGGAGATAAATTATTTAAGAAGTCTTAAAATATTTAACGAAAAATTTCTTAACTATTTATCTAATCTAGAGTTTAAGGGAGATATATTTGCAGTTCCAGATGGAACAGTAGTTTTTCCTAACGAACCAGTAATTACTGTTAAGGCAGATGCGGTTACTGCTCAACTTCTAGAAACAGCACTTCTTGCGTGCTTCAATCATGGATCTCTTGTTACAACTGCAGCTAAAAGAATAACAAATGAAGCCGGAAACATTCCTGTAATGGAGTTCGGTGCCCGTAGAGCCCGTGGAATTGACTCTAGTATTGAAGCTAGTAAAGATGCTTATATAGGAGGATGTTGTGGAACATCTAATACATATGCCGGCATGAAGTATAACATTCCAGTACTTGGAACAATGGCTCATTCTCTAGTAACCGAATCTGACAATGAGTATGAAGCCTTCAAAAAGTATTCTATGTCAAACCCTGATAATTGTGTTTTCTTAGTTGATACATATGACACTCTAAAAAGTGGTATTCCAAATGCTATTAAGTTAGCTGATGAATATTTGAAACCAAATGGAATCAAATTTAAAGGTATTAGAATTGATAGCGGTGATTTAGCCTATCTTTCTAAAGAAGCGAGAAAAATGTTAGATGAGGCTGGATATAAAGAGACAAATATTTGTTTATCTAATGGATTAAACGAATATACCATTCGTGACTTAAAAAATCAGGGAGCATGTATTGATTCACTAGGAGTTGGGGATAATATTTCTGCAGCTAAAGAACGTCTAGGAGGAGTTTATAAATTAGTAGCGGTAAAAAAAGATGATAAAATTATTCCCAAAATTAAAGTCAGTAATGATTCTATCAAGACAACAAATCCAGGATATAAAAAAACATATCGTTTTTATGATAAATCAACAGGCTATGCCCTAGGTGATGTAATAGTCCTTGCTGAAGAAAAAATATCAAAAAATAATTATACATTAGTACATCCTGTTGATACTTGGAAACAAAAAAGATTAAGTAATTATCATGTCCGTGAATTACAAGTACCAATATTTAAAAATGGCGTATTAGTGTATGAAGATCCTAGTATCGAAGATAAGAAAAAATATTGTGAAAACGAATTTAAAACCTTATATCCAGAAGTCACAAGAATCGAAAAGCCTCATGAATACTATGTAGATTTAAGTGAAAAATTGAGAAAATTAAAAGAAGAATTAATTAAAATGCAAACAAGTAAAAATATAGAAAATGCAAAGGTAAAGATAAAAAAATGAAAAAGGCAAAATTAAATGAATTAAAATCATATATTGAAGAGTTGAAAATTATAAAAAAAGAATTGTTACAAGAAGATAATGGATTTTTAAATATAGAAAGTTTTCGCTGTACTCTTAATAATGGCAAGAGTATGAAAAGAGAAAAAATACTCAAGGGAGGACTTAATAAAAGCGCGTGTATTGTAATGCCAATTCTAGATGATGCTAAAACCATTTTAGTAGTTCAACCACGTCTTTCTACCAGTGAAGGTGTATCGGTTGAATTACCGGCGGGATACGTAGAACAAAATGAAAAACCTGTTACTGCTGCTTTAAGAGAATTAAGAGAAGAAACTGGTTATGTTCCTAACAAAATGGTTTATCTAGATAAATTTTATCAAGATCAAGCTTGTGGCGTGTCTTCCTATAATTATGGTTTTGTAGCGCTAAATTGTAAAAAGAAATTTAATCAAGAGTTAGATGAAAGTGAATATTTAAAATATTTTGAATGTGATTTAGATGATGCCTATGAATTGACACAACTTGGATATATTAATGATATTCAATCAAAATATGTTATGATGTGTGCTAAAAAATATCTAAAAAAGTGAGGTGTTAAAATGAAAGAAAATGGTTTTGTAAGAGTAGGGACTCTTGTTAATAAACTAAGTTTAGGTAATGTCATAGAAAATGCCAAAGAAATCTCTAGGCAAATAAAAAAAGCTTATGAGGCAGGAGTTGAAATCATTGTTACTCCCGAACTTTCTCTTACTGGCTACACTTGTGGGGATATGTTTTTACAAGACAAATTAGTAAAGGATAGTATCATTGGACTTGAATACGTCCTTTCAGAGACAAAAAGCCTTAATATTATTTCTATTATTGGTATGCCAATAAGTACTAATAACGCATTATTTAATTGTGGGGTAGTTATTAATAGAGGAAAGTTACTTGGAATTATCCCTAAAACATATATCCCTAATTATAAGGAGTTTTATGAATGTCGGTGGTTTTCATCTAGCTTAAATTTAGATATTAACGAAATAGAACTGTTAGGTCAAAAAGTTCCACTTGGTTGTGATTTACTATTTCAAGATAGAAAAAATCCTAATATAACTTTTGCTATTGAAATATGTGAGGATTTATGGGCCGTTACGCCTCCTAGTAATGATTATGCTAAAAGTGGAGCGACAATTATCTTTAATTTATCTAGTAGTAATGAGCTAATAGGTAAACATAATTACAGAAAAAATTTAATTTCCTCACAATCATCTAAAACAATATCTGCCTATATTTATGCATCAAGTGGCATGCTGGAGTCTACTTCTGACATACTATTCGGTGGAGCAAGTCTGATATATGAAAATGGTACTTTATTAAAAGAAGGAGAACGCTTTTTAACAGAAAGTAATATTATTTATCAAGATATTGATGTTTTAAGATTAGTTAATGATAGAAGAGTTAATAAAAGCTTTAACTTTTCATCTGACAATAAGATTTATCGTAGAATAAACATTGATATACATAATAACATTTCTAAGTTAGAAAGAAAGTATTCAAAATATCCTTTTGTTCCTAAAGATGATATATTAAGAAATGAAAGATGTTTAGAAATCATAAATATTCAGAGTAATGCTCTTGCCAGAAGATTAATTCAACTAAATTATCCTAAATGTGTTATTGGTATGAGTGGTGGACTTGATTCCACACTTGCTTTTCTAGTAACTGTTAGGGCTTTTGAAAAATTAAACCTTGATAATAAAAATATAATAGGCATTACAATGCCAGGTTTTGGTACTACAGATAGAACATATAATAATTCTATAAAATTAGTAGAAAGTTATAATGCTACTTTAAAAGAAATAAATATAAAAGAAGCCTGCACTATTCATATGAAAGATATTGGTCTTAATCCTAATGATAGAAGCATTACTTATGAAAATATTCAAGCTAGAGAAAGAACACAAATATTAATGGATGTTGCCAATATGGAAAAAGGTATTGTAATTGGAACAGGTGATTTATCAGAACTTGCTCTTGGTTGGTGTACCTATAATGGTGACCATATGAGTATGTATTCTGTTAATTCATCCATTCCTAAAACCCTAATAAGATATCTAGTAAACTGGTTTATGGATAATGAAAAGGGTATAAGACATGATGTTTTAAAAGATATTTTATCTACTCCAATTTCACCAGAACTATTGCCACCAGATAAATATGGCAATATAGTTCAAAAAACAGAAAATTCAATAGGTCCTTATGTTTTGCATGACTTTTTCTTATATCACTTTTTAAGGCATGGAGTACGACCAAAAAAACTTTATTTTTTGGCACTACATACATTTAATGATTTTTCTCGTGAAGATATTTTAAATTATTTGAAAGTATTTATAAAAAGATTTTTCACTCAACAATTTAAAAGAAATTGTGTTCCCGATGGCATAAAAGTAGGTAGTATTAGCCTATCTCCTAGAGGGGACCTTAGAATGCCTAGTGATATGGAATATAAAAGTTATCTAAAAGAACTTAATGAATTAGAAAAAAATTAAGAAGAAACGATTAACTACATCACCAAATATAAATTATATGTTATAATCAATTTATAAATAAGAGGTGATATTATGAGTATTTATAAAACAGAAGAAGAGTTTTTAAAGAATTACGATTCATCTGCCTTTGAAAAATTATCTATGACATCTGATATTTTACTAATAAGCGTATCGTCAGAAGAAAAAGAAAATTATCGTAAAACGGATAAGAAGATGATGAGTATTTTACTTGTTAAAAGAACTGATTTCCCATATAAAGATAAATGGTGTCTTCCTGGTGGTTTTTTAAATCCTAAGACAGAAACTTTAGAGGAATGCGCTAAAAGAGTTTTAAAAAGTGAAACAAATTTATCTGATATTTATTTAGAACAATTATATACATATGATGCCATTAATAGAGATCCAAGGCTTAGGGTTGTTTCAACATCTTATATAGCTTTAGTTGATAAAAATAGATTAAGTAAGGATTTAAATCCTAATGCTTCATGGTTTGATATAACTTTAATAGAGGAAAAAGATGGAGTCGTTGATATTATATTAGATAATAAAACAGAAGTACTACATCTCCAAATAAAGAAAACATTACGTGAAAAAACAACAGATAGGTATCAATTCAGTACCAAAAAAAATACTTTAGCCTTTGATCATGATTTAGTAGTTCTTTCAGGAATTGAAAGAATTAAGAACAAATTAAATTATACTGATATAGTATTTAATATGATGCCAGAGTATTTTACTTTAGGGGAGCTTCAGAATGTTTATGAAGTAATTCTTGGTAAAAAACTACTTGCTCCAGCTTTTAGAAGAATTATTAAAGATAAGGTTCAAAAAACAAATAAACAAACTTCTGGTGATGGACATAGACCATCAACATTATTTAAATATAAAAGAAATATATAGCTTATATATTTTTTTTAAGCACTATGATATTAATAATATATTAATAAGAAAGGCGAAAATATGAAAATAGGAATATTTATTGGGAGTTTTAATCCCCCTCATTTAGGTCATTTAGATATAATAAAGTATTTGTTAAATAAAAAATATGTGGATAAAATACTAATTGTTCCAACAAAAAATTACTGGAATAAAACTAATTTAATCGATATCAATAAAAGAATCGCTATGCTTAAATTTTATGAAAATGACAATATTAAGGTTGATACCAGTAATAATAATTATCAGTATACATATCAATTGATGAGAAAATTAAAAAAAGAATATAGTCATGATGAACTATATTTGATTATTGGAGCTGATAATATTATTAATTTTAAGAAATGGAAAAATTACGAGGAACTTTTAACTTATAATATTATAATAATGACACGTAATAATATTGATATTTTAAAATACACTTCGCACTTAACAGGGAAATTTACTGTTGTTAATGACTATAACTTCACTGACATTTCATCTACCAAAATCAGAAATAATGTTTTCTTAAATAAGAAATATCTACAAGAAGATATCTATCACTATATTATAGAAAATAAATTATATAATGCAGCTGATAAAATTTTAACTGAGCATATTAGTAGTAGTTAAATTTATTTATAAAAAGGAAATGATTCCGATACTAGAGAAAAATATTCCCATTAACAAAGTTATTACTTCACTGAATCTAATACTTTTATATATTATAAATTTTTGGGGCTTATTTTCATTAATGAATATTTCATATTTATTTCCTACGATTAATTTACAAACCTCATTTTTTGTTAATGCTTCAAAAGTTTGTACCTCATATTGTTGACCATTAAACTCATATCTAAAAACAGGAGAGTAGGAAGTAATTATTCCATAGCCACCTGTAGGAGCTTTATAAGTATTATATCTTAAGTATATAGCATCTATTTTCATCTTGCATCTAGACTTTGATAGTTGTAAAAAGATAAAGAATAAGATTAGAAGTATACCTAAAATAAGTATCAAAATCATTTCCATACCTCCTTTGAATATTACCATAAATTATACTATAAAAATTAATAAAATAAAAATATTATTAGTATTAACACTTTATAAATTAAAAGGTTTAGATAAAATTTCTAAACCTTTATTCATTTATAAGATCATTATTTAGTTTTATTTTTTCTAAATTACTACTTGAAATATGAATAATTACCTTGTAATCAAAAATTTTATAAATTCTTCTTTTATGTTTCAAACTATCTAAAGCTATTTTAAATGAGTCGATAGGTGATAGCATATTATCATAGAAGTAATAATAGTATTTTTTGTCATTAGAATCATAATCAAAATCTTTTTCTATACTAACTTTATTGCCACTATGGTATTTTACATCTATTACCATATTTTCTAAACTATCATCTACAATAATTTCGGTATGAGGTAAATCAATTGCTGGTAAGATAATATTGTCATTCATTTTTATATTATAATGATCTGTCACAAGATTATCCTTATTATCATAGAAATTTAAGTATGTACAAAAACTAATTGCTCCACCAACACCAATTAGGGAAAAGCTAGTTATTAGAATTATAAAGATATTTTTTATAGCCATTTTCTGGTTAAATATAAAATTATATATAATTTTTAAAAGACATATACCAAGGACAACAGTTCCAGAACCAGCTACAAAAAGTCCTGCAAAAAAAAGTCCATCCTTCATAAATATCAATGCTGACATAGAACAGAATATTAAAAATATTAAAAACATAATCAAAGGTAATGCAACCATTATTAAACATCCTTTAAAGAATACAATGGCGATTTTTGCTAAAAGATAGAAAAAATTATAAATAGAATGTTTAGCATCTCTAATAATAATCTTATTTTTCTTTTTTTCTAAAAAAACTCTTTGTTCTTTTTTAGCATTGTTATTTGTATCATCATTTATTGGCTCTTCAATAATCTTATCATTTGCATACTCATCTTCTACTGTTACAAAATAATCAAGATATCTAATCTTAAAAATATGTATCACAACTATAAATCCTATAATAATACTAAATATTAAATAAGCACATGTAAAGAAGGCATTAATAATATTTTGTAGGGGATAGGGTAGTAGACCTGATAAAGAGCGTATAACTTCATTGTAGATAAAGGTATAAAATATTCCCAGAATAGATGTAATTAATATTATCATAATTATAATTTCTAATACACATTTGATTTTTTCCCTTAATCTCATACTCCAAAACATATTGACTGTCTTCGTTATGAATGATAAAAACTCTTGCAGATAGTTTCCTATATTCATCTTTTTTGTCTTGGGAGAAGTAGTATTACCGGAAGCCACATCATCAATTAAATCATAAATATTACAATCTAAAATTTCACACAGTAACATAATTTTATCCATATCAGGATATGATCTTCCAGATTCCCATTTAGAAACAGCTTGTCTTGAAACTCCACATCTATCAGCAAGTTGTTCTTGACTCATATTTTTTTCTTTTCTTTGCTTTTGCAACTTATCACAAAACTTCATTTTCTTCACCTCTACCAAAAATTTTACTACACAAAATAATGGTTGCGCTACCAACTATTAGTTGTTTTTCTGTATAATATCAGTTGCATTTAAAAAAGGCAATAAAAAAAGAAGAAAATTACTTTCTTCCATTACTTAGTTAAGGTAAATGTATCAACAACATCAAAATTGCTACTATACATTGATGGACCATTAATTGCTATATAATGATAATTACCATATTCATCAGCAAAACACCATGTACACATATAAGAACTAATTGAACTTAGATAAGCTGACTGTTTTGTTGCTTGATATTTACCAACTCTTACACTTTCAACTTTTATGTTAGTAGCGCCATAACCTTCCATTTTACTATAGATACTATTAGCGTATTCTCCTATAGTATAATTTGGACTATCTATTGCGTATAAAGATAAAACCCATTTTCTATCAATACTATATTGAAGAGCAGAACTACCATCAGAATCCTTATATAAAATCCAGTCATTACTAATTCTTAAATAACCAAACTTTTCATTTCCAATTACTTGCATACCTCTTTCATCATAATAATCATCATCACTATCAACTATATTAGTATCTTCAATTCTAGGTTGAATGTCATTATCATCCATATCCATAACCGCAAAAACAATTAAAATTATAAATCCTACTAATATTATAAAGGATAGAACGAGACCAATAATACTTAATACAAAACCAGGACATCCTTTTTTCTCATTACTTTTATATTTTGCTCCCATACATATTCCGACAATAGCAACAGGAATAACCAAAATATTACAAAATGCAAATATAATACTTATTAAACCTAAAACAAAAGATGTATTTTTTAAACTGTCATTTCCATTAGCTACAACATTTTGCTTATTAGGAGTATTATTTGTAATTTCAAAATTATCAAGTTCCTCTATTGGTTGAGCATTACTTGTATTTTCTAGAGTATTTTTTTCATCTTCACTAATATTTTCTTTTACTTCTTCCTTTGATAAAGTATCTTTATTTTCATCAATTTTATTTCCGCAATATGGACAAAATGTTGCATCATTTTCTAACTTACTACCACACTTACCACAATACATATTTAACCACCTCTTCCTAAATTATAACATAAGAATAAAAATAAACATAAATAAAAATAAAAAAGTATAGAAATTTGTAAAATAATATGCTATAATCTAAGAGTTTATAAAGAAGAGGTGTATTTTATGAAGAAGAGAAATGTTGCTATCATAGCGCATGTTGACCATGGTAAAACAACCCTTGTAGATGAAATATTAAAAACTTCAGGAATGTTTCGTGATAATGAAGATATGTCAAATGTTTCCATGGATTCAAACCAATTAGAAAAAGAAAGAGGAATCACAATTTTAGCTAAGACAACGGCCTTAGACTATAATGATTATCGTATCAACATTTTAGATACTCCAGGTCATGCAGACTTTGGTGGAGAAGTTGAACGTATTATGAATATGGTTGATGGAGCAATATTAGTAGTGGATGCTTATGAAGGTCCAATGCCACAAACAAGATTTGTTTTGAAAAAAGCTTTTGAGGCTAAAGTAAAACCTATTGTTGTCATTAATAAAGTTGATAAACCAAGTGCTAGATGTGGAAAAGTATTAGATGAAATTCTTGACTTATTTATTGAACTAGGAGCAGATGAAGAACAATTAGATTTTAAAGTTGTATATGCTAGTGCTCTTAATGGTACATGTTCACTTTCAGATGATCTATCAACTCAAACTCCAGGGTTCCATGAATTATTAGACTTAATTATTTCAGAAATTCCAGCTCCAACAGGAAGCAAAGAAGAAAATTTACAAATGCAACCAGCGTTATTAGATTATAATGAATTTGTTGGAAGAATTGGAATAGGTAAAGTAGCTAATGGACAAATTAAAACAGGCCAAATGGTTTCATGCTGCCGATTAGATGGTTCTATAAAACAGTTTAGAATTCAAAAATTATTTGGTTTTTATGGCTATAAGAGAATAGAAATCGAATCTGCCGAAGCAGGTGACATTATCGCAGTTGCGGGACTTGCTGATATTTCAGTAGGTGAAACATTATGTGATGTCGGACAAGAAAAAGCTCTTCCAAAATTACATATTGATGAACCAACACTACAAATGACATTTGGTACAAACACATCACCATTTGTTGGTAAAGATGGAAAAATTGTAACCGCAAGAAAAATAGAAGAAAGATTATTAAAAGAAACACAAAAAGATGTAAGTTTAAAAGTAGAACCTTATACAAATGAATCATTCTTAGTATCAGGACGTGGGGAATTACATTTAGGAATCTTAATAGAAAACATGCGTCGTGAAGGATTTGAACTTGAAGTTAGTAAACCACAAGTAATTATTAAAGAAGAGAATGGCCAAAAAATGGAACCATATGAAGAATTACAAATTGACTGTCCAGAAGAAGTTGTTGGTAGTGTTATCGAACAATTAGGTTTAAGAGGCGCTAATATGGAAAATATGACTAACTTTGAAAATCAAGTTCGATTAATTTATACAATTCCATCAAGAGGACTTATCGGTTTTTCAACTGATTTCATGACTTTAACAAAGGGATATGGAATAATGAGTCACTCATTTAAAGAATATCGTCCAATGTCTAGTCTAAATGTTGGAGAAAGAAAACTAGGAGTTTTAGTTTCTATGGAAAATGGAGCTTCAACTGCTTACTCAATCGGAAATTTAGAGGACAGAGGAGTAATGTTTATTGAACCAGGAACAGAAGTTTATGAAGGAATGATTATCGGTGAATGTAACCGTGATAATGATTTAGCCGTAAACGTAGTAAAAGGTAAAAACTTAACCAATGTTCGTGCATCAGGAAGTGATCATACAGTTGTTTTAAAAAGACCAAGACCAATATCACTTGAGTATGCTATTGAATATATAAATTCAGATGAATTAGTTGAAATTACTCCAAACTTTATTAGATTAAGAAAGAGAATTTTAAATACTGAAGAAAGAAAAAAATATGATTCAAGAAAAAAATAACTATTATATAGTTGTTTTTTTTTAAACATTTATTTATAATATACTTATGATAGAGGGTGATGATATGGCCAAGAAAAAAGACGTTCAAGAAGAACTAATGAAAACTCACGTCCTTAATTTAAATGAAATAAGAGAAGCAGAAAAGAAAGACAAGATAGAAAAAAGAAAAAAAACACCCATCGCTTTACTTATTTTGGGTATTATTCTAATTATTATAGGAATTTCATATTCAATCTTTTTAACGCATAAAAAACTAAATGCACCACAAAAAACCGAAAAAGAAAAAAATGAAATCACGTGTATCTCAAATTTAGTGGATAATATCTTTAATGTTAATATCAACACTAAGACAACATATAAATTTAGCAATCAAAAATTAATTTCTGGTTCAACAACTTCAACTATTGTTCCAATAGATAACGCTAATATAACTTCATTACCAACCATTCAAACCAATTTAGTAAATGCTAGTTTTGGTGTACCAACATATAGTGACTTAAATAGTGGAATATCATTAGCCATGTTAATTACAAATAATACATTAAATATAAATACAAATATAAACTATACAACTTATATTTATAATGAAAAACAAGCGATTATAAATAGATATATAAATATTCCTAATTTTACTAAGGATTATAATTTAACAAAGGTAAAAAAGGAAAGTGAAAAATTAGGAGCCCTATGTAATTAGGACTCTTTTTTAGTGATGATATTCTATTACATAAAAAAAGATAGCTTATGCAGCTATTCTTTCACCCTTGTTTAATGATCTTTTTTCTCTAGTAGTCATTCTAACCTTTGTACCATCTTCAAGTCTTACAACTTGTAAGTTCAATTTTTGTTGTCTTTTAGTCGTATTTAAAGCATGTGATCTATCATTAGCTGATAAAGGTTTTCTACTTGTAATCTTAACTGCCATATTATCCCTCCTTTGCGTTAACTACATCTGCTTACTAACTTTACCATAAAAAGAAAACAAAGTCAAACATTTTTCCCATTTTTCTACATAATACGTTAATAATAATTATTTCCTATTTTTAAACTTTACACTATAAAAGATTTATACTTTAGAAATTAATACAATAATGATATAATGAAAAAGGAGGGATAAATATGGCTAATAATATTAGAATTAAACGTTTAAATCATGCTTTTATGGAAGAAATTAGTATGATCTTAATGGAAGAAGTCCGTGATGAGGATTTAAAATTCGTGACCATAACAGGTTGTGATATTACTAACGATTTAAGTTATGCCAAAGTATATTTCACAGTCTTAGATAAAGATAAAAAAGAAAAGGTATTAGAAGATATAAATAATGCTGCATCATTCATTAGGGGAAAACTTAGTGAAAGAATTGAAATAAGGCATACACCAGAATTAAAGTTTATTTATGATGACTCAATAGAATATGGAGAAAAAATAGAAAAAATAATAGATAAGTTACATAAAGAAAAACAAAATTAATACAATTTGTTTCATTTGTGTTATTATAATTATGAAGTTAAGGGTGATTATATGAAATTAAAGGCTAACAATACAGAAGTAAATTACATACAATATGGTAAGGGCAAAGATATAATTTTATTACATGGCTGGGGACAAAATATTGAAATGATGCGTCCAATAGGTGATGCCCTACAAGATAAATTTAGAATTACTATATTAGATTTACCTGGCTTTGGTGAAAGTAAAGAGCCGCCCTTTCCATGGGACATAGATCAATATTCACTAATGTTAGAAGAAGTTGTTGAACAGTTAAATATTAAGAAACCCATTGTTATGGGACATTCATTCGGTGGAAGACTTGCCATCCGTTATGCATCTGAAAATAATATTGAAAAACTTATTCTATTTGGTAGCCCAGTTCGTCCAGAAAAATCACCTACTGATATTAAAACAAGAATACTAAAGAAAATAAAAACAATGCCCGGAATGAATAAAATTGGCGAATATATGAAAAAGTATATTGGCTCAAGAGACTATAAGAATGCGTCTCCTATAATGCGTCAAGTATTAGTAAATGTCGTGAATAAAGATCTTTTTGAATATGCCAAGAAGATTAAGGCTCCAACACTACTAATCTGGGGTGATAATGATGAAGAAGCTTCAATTGAAGATGCTAAATTATTAGAAGGTACAATGCTAGATGCCGGATTAATAGTTCTAAGAGGAACACATTATGCTTACTTAGAAAATCTACCACAAGTAATTAGTATTTTAAATAACTTTTTATAGGAGGAATGTATGTTTTACTTAATAACAATTTTAATTATTGCCTTACTGTTTGTTAAAAGCAAAAAAAGTCTACATATGTTACAACAAAATCTTTATAATGAAAATAATCGCTATATCAAGTGGAATTTAAAACACTGTTCACAGTTTTTAAATATAGAAATAATAGCCATTTTATTATCTGCAATAGGATTATTTGTAGTATATGATTTAAGATTATATAATTTCATTATTGAACTAGCTTTAATAATTATATATTTAGTTTCATTTATACTTTGGAAAAACCATCTTAAAAATGAACAAACAAAAAAGCCGCTTGTTTATACCAAAAGAATAAAACGCTTAATCTTGACTACTTCAATAATATATTTAATTCCTATTATTTTAATGTTTTTACATAAAAATGATATCGAGTATGTGTGGTTAATGATATTAATTCTTGCTATTGCTACTTATTTAAATGCTTTGATTGTTTTTGTTGCCAATACCATTAATTATCCAATTGAAAGAATGGTATATATATATTATAAGAATAAAGCCCAAAAGAAATTAAAGAGTATGCCAAATCTTAAAATAATAGGTATTACCGGTAGTTATGGTAAAACAAGTAGTAAAAATATTTTAAGTGATATTTTAAATATTAAATATAATGCCTTACCAACTCCTAAAAACTTAAATACTTATAATGGTTTGATTATGACTATTAATAACAATATGGATAAGTTTACCGAAATATTCATAGCGGAAATGGGAGCCTATGTAAAGGGTGAAATAAAAGGACTATGTAATTTAGTAAAACCTCAATATGGAATTCTAACAAGAATTGGAACTGCTCATCTTGAAAGCTTTGGTAGTGAACAAAATATTATTGATGGTAAATTTGAACTGATTGAGTCACTTCCATCAAATGGAATAGGTATTCTAAACATGGATGATGAAAAGCAAGTAAATTACAATTTGAAAAATAATTGTAAGATAGTTTGGATTGGTATTGATAATGAAGAAGCTGCAGTACGAGCTACCAATATAAAATGTTCATCCAAAGGAACAACCTTTGACTTAGTGCTTAAGAACAGTACAAAGAAGTATCAATTTGAGACTAAGTTATTAGGAAAACACAATGTTTATAACATTTTAGCTTCAATCGCCCTTGGACTTGAATTTGGAATAGAAATATCTGATTTACAAGTTGCGGTAAGAGGAGTTAGACCAATAGAACATCGTCTAGAATTAAAACGCTTAGGAAACTTTTATATGATTGATGATGCCTATAATTCTAATCCAACAGGTGCAAAGAATGCCTTAGATGTTTTACAAATGATGCCAGGTATTAAAATAGTCGTGACCCCAGGTATGATAGAACTTGGAAAAAAAGAGGACGAATATAATGAAAAATTCGGTGAACAAATAGCGGGCGTTAGCGATTATGTTGTCCTAGTTGGTGCTGAGAAAACAAAGCCAATTAGTCAAGGATTAAAAAGACAAGGCTATGACTTTGACAATGTTATTGTTTACAATGATGTAAGAGAAGCCTATAAATTTATAAATTCAATAAAAAGTAACACTGATCAAGATGTGTATGCTTTATTTGAAAATGATTTACCAGATACATATAACGAAAAATAGAGGAGGAGTTTCATAATGAAAATTAAAGTAGGAGTTATTTTTGGTGGAGAATCAGCAGAACATGAGGTTAGTATAATTTCTGCTATTCAAGCAATAAATAAAATGAATGAGGAAAAATATGATATTATTCCCATTTATATAACAAAAGATAGACAATGGTATACAGGAGCAATGTTAAAGGATATTGACTCATACCAAGATTTATCTTTAATAAAAAAATATGCTACTAATGTAGTGCTAGTAGAAAAAAATAATAGATTTATCTTACAAAAGAAAAAAGGTCTATTCAAACGTGAAGTAGCAGAAATTGATATAGCGTTCCCTATAGTTCATGGAACTAATGTCGAAGATGGTGTCCTACAAGGATATTTACAAACAATTGGTATTCCATTTGTTGGACCAAATACCTATGCCGGTGTAGTAGGTCAAGATAAAGTGTTTATGAAAGCTATTTTTGAGAAAGAAGACTTACCATTATCAAAATATGTATGGTTTTATGATAGCGAATATAAAACAGATAAAGATGAAGTCTTAAAGAAAATATCTAAGTTAAAATATCCACTTATTGTAAAACCAGCTACAACAGGAAGTAGTATTGGTATTTCCTATGCTGAAGATGAAGCAAAACTTTGTGAGGCAATTGACGATGCAATCAATTATGATACTAAAATTTTAGTAGAGGAAGTAGTGGAAAATCTAAAAGAAGTAAATATAAGTGTATTAGGAAATTATGAACATCAAAAACTAAGTGTTATAGAAGAAGTAAATGGTCATAATAAATTTTTAACATATGAGGATAAATATATTGGTGGAGGAAAAACCAAAGCTAAATTTGGTGTAAAAAGTGTCCCATCTTGTAAAGGATCAAAAGGAATGTTATCTGCGTCAAGAAAAATTCCTGCTGACTTATCAGATAAGTTAAAAGAAGAAGTAGAAACTGTTGCTAAAAAAGCCTTTAAGGCATTAGGAAGTTCTGGATGCTGCAGAATAGACTTTTTGATTGACAGTAAGAAAAATAAAGTATATGTAAATGAAATAAATTCAATTCCAGGATCATTAGCTTTCTATTTATGGGAACCATTAGGAAAAGATTATACAGAATTATTAGATGATATGATTAATATAGGAATTAAGGATTATAAAAAAAGATCAAGCAAGACTTATACCTTTGATACTAATATCTTACAAGGATTTGCAAATAATAGTCTAAAGGGTGGAAAAACAAAACTAAAATAAGAAAAATGTAGCTTCAAATTTTGAAACTACATTTTTTTTAGAACAAAAGCATAAGAATTGTATAATCTATAATAAAAAGACAACTATGTTGTCTTAAAATTCAAATGGTGTCCCCTTGCGGGCTCGAACCGCAGACCCACTGATTAAGAGTCAGTTGCTCTACCAACTGAGCTAAGGAGACAAAATCAATTTACAAATAAGAGTATAACACATAATTTATTATTTGCATAGATTTTTTTGCTAAATTTCACAAAATAACTTAATATAATTAAACAATAACAAAAAAATTGTGGTATATTATTGAATATAGGGGAGGTAATGGTATGTCAGTAAAGAGATTTAATCCAGATATAAATGTTGGACTTAATGTTGAAGAAGTAACAAAAAGATACGAAAGTAACCTTGTTAATTTTGATCCCGGTTCTAAAACAAAGTCATTTAAACAGATAATCTTAGAAAATGTATTTACTTTATTTAATATCATTAACATTATATTATCAATTGCTATAATTTTAGTTGGCTCATATAAAAATTTAGCCTTTATGATAATTATAATTTTGAATACCTTAATTAGCATTATTCAAGAATATCGTAGTAAAAAAACTTTAGATAAATTAAAAATTATTTCAGAGGCTAAGGTTAAGGTAAGAAGAGAAGGCGTCGATAATAAACTTAATCTAAATGAGATTGTTTTAGATGACATCATTATTTTAGAAACCGGTAACCAAGTGGTAGTAGACACAGTTATAAAAAGTGGTGAGGCTGAAGTTGACGAGTCATTTATTACTGGTGAGTCAGAAACCATTTATAAAAAAACTGGGGATATGATATTATCAGGTAGTTTTATTGTTAGTGGAAATGTTATTGGACAGGTAGAACACATAGGAAATGATAACTACACTTCCAAAATAGTTAATGATACTAAATACATCAAAGCTGTTTCTAGTGAGATAATGAATGCCCTAAATAAAATTGTTAGTACCATCTCAATGTTAATAGTACCAATTGCCATCCTCCTTTTTTATCGTCAGTTATACCTAGAGGATAGTAATATTACTAATGCCGTAGTTAATACAGTAGCGGCCCTAATTGGAATGATACCAGAAGGTTTAGTTCTACTAACTAGTACTGTTTTAGCTGTTAGTGTTATAAAGTTATCTAGAAGAAACGTATTAGTTCATGACCTATATTGTATAGAAACACTTGCTCGTGTTGATGTAGTTTGTTTAGATAAAACTGGTACAATAACAGAGGGCTGTATGGAAGTAGTTGAAGAAAAAAAAGAATCAAATAAAAATATTGGTAGTATTATAGCAACGATTTGTACTGCCCTAAATGAAGAAAATCCTACCGCCAAAGCTCTAAAAGAATACTATCATAGTGAGTTATTAGACGAAGAAATTATTAAAAATATATCCTTTTCCTCTAAAAGAAAATACTCAGGAATAGTAACTAATAAAAAAACATATGTCATGGGAGCCCCAGAATTTATATTAAAGGAAAAAATTGACAAATACAGAAATAAAATTGACAAATATACTAAGGAATATAGAGTTATTTGTGTTTGTGAGGCAGATAACGCGAAATTAGAAAATGTACATGTTTTAGGCTTTGTCCTATTAAGAGATAAAATTAGACCAGAAGCTCCTGCCACTCTCAATTATTTTAAAGAACAGGGGGTAACAATTAAAATTATTTCGGGTGATAATCCAAATACAGTTTTAAATATAGCTAAAAGAGCAGGAATGAAAGAGGACATTGAAATGATCGATGCCACTACATTAAAAACTGATGAAGATATTATGAATGCTGTTGAACGATATACAGTTTTTGGCAGAGTAACACCAGAGCAGAAAAAAGAAATAGTTATTGCCCTTCAAAATCATGGCCATACTGTCGCAATGACCGGAGATGGAGTTAACGATGTCTTAGCCCTTAAAGAAGCCGATTGTTCCATTGCCATGTCTACAGGATCGGATGCTACTAAAAATGTTAGTCAATTAGTATTGTTAGATTCCAACTTTTCGTCTATGCCAGAAATTGTTAAAGAGGGTAGAAGAACTATTAATAATATTGAAAGAAGTGCTTCACTATTTTTAGTTAAAACAGTTTATGCTAGTATTTTAGCTTTACTATTTATATTTATAAAAATGCCTTATCCTTTCATTCCTATCCAGTTAACTTTGGCAAGTGTTTCTACAATAGGAATTCCTTCATTTATTCTTTCCTTTGAACCTAATAATGAAAGGGTTACTGGCAAGTTTTTACCTAATGTCTTAAAGAAAGCTGTTCCACCAGCTATTACTATTGTTATAAATATATTAATAATAATTATTATTAGCAGTATTTTGAAATTAACATATACGCAAACCTCAACCTTATCTGTTCTAATGACTGGTTATACATCATTCATACTTTTATTTAAAGTATGTCAGCCTTTTAATATGATGAGAAAATGTCTCTTTGGCAGTATGTTCTTACTTTTTGTATTTGGAATAGTAAAATTAAAAACAATATTTTCATTTAGTTCATTTACCCTGCCAATGATCTTTACTACAATTTTATGTATTATTACTTCCCATTATTTCTATAATTTAATAGAACATATCTTAAAAAAGTCCCTCGAAAATGCTAAAAAAATGCAAGAGGAGAAGAGAAAAACATTACTAAAACAAATTTAATTATAAAAAAATAAGAAAATACTTGATTTCTTATTTTTTTTGTTATAATATAGTGTTGTTTACTTCTTGAAAAAAAGTAAAAAAAACATCTTGCTTTTTTAAAAGAAATATTGTAAACTATAAAAGTAACTTAATTAAGTGGACCTGTAGCTCAGTTGGTTAGAGCACACGCTTGATAAGCGTGGGGTCACAGGTTCAAGTCCTGTCAGGTCCACCAGATGCCTCAATAGCTCAGTTGGTTAGAGCACTTGACTGTTAATCAAGGGGTCCTAGGTTCAAGTCCTAGTTGAGGCGCCATTATGGCGAGTTGGTGAAGCGGCTTAACACACTGCCCTTTCACGGCAGCATTCACGGATTCGAATTCCGTACTCGTCACCAATAATGATATAAAACTATTAGTCACTGATTAATAGTTTTTTATTTAAATTTTTGCATAAAATATATTTGTTGTATTAAAATAATAATGTTAGAAATTAATATTTATTATTGACATAAATGTTGTTTTAATGTAACATTATAGATGCGATGCAATTGAATTAGTTTATACTTATTTGGAGCAGTACTCAAGAGGCTGAAGAGGCGCCCCTGCTAAGGGTGTAGGTCGGGCAACTGGCGCGAGGGTTCAAATCCCTCCTGCTCCGCCATTATGTTATTAACCATTGTAAACAATGGTTTTTATTTTATAAAAAAGGAAGTAAAGAGGGTAAAATATGAAGAGAATAGAAAAATATTTATTATTACTAATAGTAATTGCTATATCATTATTTACATTACTAGTAATTACTAACAAGACTAGATATTTAGATTATAAAATCTTTGTAATGATTCATAACATCATAAAATATAATGACATTAATATGGTTAAATTAATAAGTGATTTAGGTGTAATACTTGGTATATTATTAAGCTCTTTAATGGCACTATATTTTTCAAAAAAGATGTTCTTAAAAAATATTATTAATATAATTTTTGCATATGTTTTAAACTTTTGTGTTAAAATATGTTTTTGCATTCCACGACCATCATGGAAATTAACAAGTGCTGTTGGATATAGTTACCCAAGTGCCCACACTATGTTAGCGCTAGTTGTATATGGTAACATAATATATTTAACAAATACCTTCATCAAACAAAGAGTAATAAGAATAATTATTTATATGCTTTCAGTATTTATGATTATCTTAACTGGTTTAAGCAGAATCTATTTGGGAGTTCACTATGCAAGCGATGTAATAGGGGCATATATCATCGCATTAATCTATTTATTAGGAATAAACTATTTTTATGAAATCTCAAATAATTCTAGAAAAATCATGAAAAATAATGTAAAATAAAGCATAAAAGAAGAGGTGATAGAAATGAAAATAGTGGTAAAAGAAGAAAGTACCTTATTAAAGTATTTAGAAGAAAATTTAGACATGTCTAAAAGAAATATTAAAAAATATTTAAAAAACGGTTCTATCTATGTAGATGGTACAAGAACAACTCAATTTGATTATCCACTTATGGTAGATTCAATAGTTGTAATTGATACCAACAAGAAAAAATTAAATAAAATTCCCTTTGCTGTTCTTTATGAGGATGAAAATATAATTGTTGTAGATAAACCAGCAGGACTTTTGACTATTGCATCGGCAAAGGAAAGGGAACAAACAACATATCATATAGTAAGAGAATATCTAAGAGCTAAAAATAAACACGCTAAAATATTTATTATTCATCGCTTAGATAAAGAAACAAGTGGGGTATTAATGTTTGCTAAAAACGAATATAGTAAAAAGGTGTTTCAAGAAAATTGGAACGAACTTGTCAAGAAAAGAAGTTATATTGCTATAGTTGAAGGAATATTAGAAAAAAAAGAGGCCACTCTAAAAAATTATCTTAAAGAAACTTCTACTCATCTTGTTTATGTATCTAAAAATAAAGATGGAAAAGAAGCAATTACTTCTTATAAGGTAGTAAAACAAGGCAAAAAATATTCTGAATTAAAAATAGAAATTGAAACGGGACGTAAAAATCAAATCAGGGTTCAACTTGCAAATATTAATCATCCTATCGTAGGAGATAAAAAGTATGGTTTAGGAGATGAAAAAAGATTATTTTTACACGCTGATCTTTTAGAAATATATAACCCCATCTTGAAAAAGAAAATGTCATTTAAAAGTACAGCCCCTAAAGCCTTTATTGCTAAAGTAAAAGAAAAATAAAAGAGGTAGTATTATGAATCAAAATGTTGAACATTTATTAATAACAAAATTTAGAAAACAATTATGGAGACCATTCTCTAAGGCTATCAGAGATTATGAATTAGTAAGTGAAAATGATAAAATTGCTATTTGTATTTCAGGCGGAAAAGATTCCTTTATTCTAGCAAAACTTATGCAGGAATTACAAAGACACGGAAATAAACATTTTGATCTAGTTTTTCTTTGTATGAATCCAGGATATGAACCTCATATCTTAAAACAAATAGAAGAAAATGCCAAATTATTAGAAATTCCAATTCAAATATATAAATCTGATATTTTTGATGTTTCTCTAAAATTAAATGAACATCACCCATGCTATATGTGTGCAAGAATGAGAAGAGGTTTTCTATATCAAAAAGCCAAAGAATTAGGATGTAACAAAATAGCTTTGGGTCATCACTTTAATGATGTAATAGAAACAATTATGTTAAGTATATTATATGGTGGCGAATATAAGAGCATGCCTCCAAAACTTAAAAGTACCAATTTTAGTGATATGGAGTTAATTCGTCCACTATACTTAATAAAGGAAGAAGACATAATTAAATTTAGAGATTACAATGACTTGAGTTTTATTAATTGCGCTTGCAAATTTACTAAAGAAAAATCATCTGACTCTAAACGTCTAAAAATAAAGAACCTAATAAAAGAACTAAAAAAAGATAATCCTAATATAGAGTATAATATATTTAAAAGTAGTGAAAATGTTAATATAGAAACTTTACTTGGTTATAAAAAGAAAAATGAAAAACATAGTTTCTTAGAAAATTATAATAAAAATTGTTAACTAATGTATAAAAAGGCAAATTTTTCTCTTAATAAAGTTGAGAGGAGAAAACATGGCAAGAAACAAAGTAGAAATATCAGGTATTAATACAAAAGATATAATTGTCTTAACTAATGAAGAAATGCAACAACTTTTTATAAGAAAAAATGAAGGGGACTTATATGCTAGAGATTTACTAGCTCAGGGTAATCTAAAATTAGTATTATCAATATTAAGAAAATTTTCAAATAGAGAAGAAAATCTCGATGATTTATTTCAAATAGGATGTATTGGACTTATGAAGGCCATTGATAATTTTGATATTTCCTATAATGTTAAATTTTCAACTTATGCTGTTCCTATGATAGATGGTGAAATTAAAAGATATCTGCGTGACAATAGTAGCAGTTTAAGAGTCAGTAGATCTTTAAAAGATATAGCTTATAAGAGTCTTAAATATCAAGAAGACTATCAGAAAGAACATGGCAGAATACCGGACTATGAAGAAGTTGCCAAAGAATTAGGCGTAACTAGCTATGATGTTGTACTTGCTTTAGGATCATTAAAAGAACCCATGAGTATGTATGAAGTTATATATAATGATGGTGGTGATGCCATTTACGTTTGTGATCAAATAGAAGATAAAAAAACAAATAGTAAAGATTTAGAATTACAACTATCGGTAAATGATGCTATAAATAAACTTGACGAAAGAGAACAATTTATCTTGGATGAAAGATTTGTTATAGGAAAAACTCAAATGGAAGTAGCAGAAGAACTTATGATTAGTCAAGCCCAAGTATCAAGATTAGAACACGGTGCCATAAAACAGTTAAAAAAGGTATTACGCTAGTAATAGAGTAATATCTTTTTTCATATATTTTTATAGGTGATTATATGCGACTATCAGAATTGCAAAATAAAAATCTTGTTAATGTTTCAAATGGTAAAAACATAGGAAATATTATAGATGTCAATATAGATTATCAGAGTGGTAATATCAAATCATTTATTATTGAATCAAAAGGAAGTATCTTAACATTTTTAAATAAAGATAATGATATGGAAGTAAAATGGAATGATATACAAAAAATAGGTGAAGATGTAATTTTAGTGAATATGCGATGAAAAGTAAAAGACTAAAATTTTTTTTAATTACAATAATTTTTTGTATCATCGTAAGTATTGTTATGGTAGAAAAATTTAAATCCACTAATGAAAAAGAATTGAAAAAATATGCCATAACAGAAACATCACATTTTATATCTAATCTCATTCAACAAATAGTAGATGATGTTTCTAATAATAAACTAGATGATAATAAAATATTTAGTATTAGTAGAAATAATTACAATGAAATAGAAATAATAGATTTTAATACCAAAGAAGTAAATAACGTTTTAGAAGAAATAACGACCAAAATAGAAGAAAACCTAAAAATGCTTGAGCAAGGAAAAATAAAAGATCTAAATATCAGTAGTACTTTTAAGGGAAAAAATTTTAAAGGAATACATGATGGAGTCTTGTTTGAATTAGGCGATAATTTTTTTGGAAACAAAGTATTTAACATTGAAACAAAAATTCCTCTAAGAATTTCTTTTATTGGAAATGTGTATACTTCCATATCGACTAAAATCAAAAATTATGGTCTTAATAGCGCATATCTTGAAGTAATAGTTAAAGTCGAAGTAAAAGAAAAAATAGTTATGCCCACAACAAATACAGAATGTGTTATCAAAGATGATTATCCCATCGCCCTAAAAATAATTCAAGGAAAAATACCCAATTATTACAATGGTGAATTTGAATCAAACTCTACTACATATTCTTTACCATTAAAAAAATAATTGCTATAATTACTATGGAGTGATTATATGAAAGATACTATTGTCTTAAATGACCAAAAATATAAGATTATTGATAATTATGGTAATTGTATCAAAACTGAAGAAATAGAAAGTTTTCTAACATCATACTTTGATATTTATGATTACATATGTGGGGATTATGCATACGATAGATTACGCTTGAAGGGCTTTTGTGATAAAGAAAATAAGAACCTTAATAAAATAAATGATATAAAAGGATATGAAAAATACATCTCTGATTTATGTTCATATAAGTGTAAACATTTTCTTCTAAAAAAGGAAAAAACAAAATAAACAGTTGAAATAATTGTAATTTATGATAAAATGTATTTATATGATAATAAAGGGAGGACATATTAATGGAAAAAGAAGAAGAAAAGAAAATCATGTCAATAGTAAACGAAAATGGAGAAACAGAAGAAGTTGAAGTAATTCTTGCATTTGAATTTAAAGATAATAAAAAAGAATATGTTGTATATACAAAAAATGAAACAGATGAAAACGGAAATGTTACAGTTTATGTATCAAATGTAGATCGCAGTAGTGGAGAACCTAAATTATTAGGAATCGATAACGAAAGTGAATGGGATCGTATAAAGGACGTATTACGCGAATTATCTAAGCCAGAAGCAGAATAACAGGAGGTTTGATTATGGAAAATGAAAACAATGTAAGTATAGTTACAAATGAAAGGGATTACACAAAAGCAGTTACTGGTGGAAGTTTTAACGTATTCAAAGCTGTTAAAATAAGTAAATTTAATATTTTAAAAAGAAGAGCCGCTAAAGCTGCAAAAAAAGCTGAAAAACTTCAAAAACAAAGTGAAGCATACGCAGCTGAAAGAGATGCAACAAAGGAAAATGTTGACAATAATTTCTTATTTAATGTGTTTAATAATAAAAGCAAGGAAAAGCAACAAGAAAGTAATAAATACGTAGAAAAATCTATAATTGCGAATACTAATGCCGCTTTAGTTGAAGCTGACTTAAAGGTGTTATACCAAAACAAAGCATCAAAACCAATTAGATTACGTCAAGGAATAAAAAATATTGCTAGTAAATGGAATAATTGGCTAAAGAGTAAAATAGTAAAATCTAAAGCAGTTGATGTACCAGTAAATGATAATATAGAAATAACTAAAAATAATTCAGCTGAAGTAGAAAATGTAGCTAAAATAAGAAGACCAGCAGCAGAAGTTGCTCCAACTAGAAAAAAAGAAAAAATGCAAGCTATGGCTACTATAATAGATGATAATTTCTGGAAAACAAAAGAAGATGACAAAGAAAATGATAAAGAAAGCGAAAAGATTAATAGTAATGCTTTCATCACAAATGATAATTTAACATTTAAAGAACATATATCAAGACAAAAACCACTACCATCAGCATACACAATTAAAGTACCTCAAGAAGATGCTGAAAACAAACTAAATAATAATAATGATTTAGTCTTTGAAAAAGAGGATAAGGAAAAGAGCTGGGTAGATATAGGCAAAGAAACAATTAATGGAAAATCTGATATAACTTTCAATACAAAAACAAAAAATAGTGCTTCACCAGTAAAGAAAGATGAGACAAAATCTGAAACACCAAAAACTAAAGAAGAAAACAAAGAAAAATCATCAAACTTCTCTCTACAACAGAAAAAAGCTATGCTTGAAGCTGTAAAGAAAGCAAAAGAACAACAAGATAAACAAGCAGAACTTGCCATGAAAAAGATGAAAGAAGCAAGAGAAAAAGCAGAAAAAGATATTGCTGATAGATTAGCTGCTGAAGAAGCTGCATTACAAAAAGAAATAGAAGAAAGTAAGCAAAACGTAGCCAACGCTCAGAAAGAAACTAATCAAGATATCGCAGATATGTATAAAAGCTTTGGATATGAAGTACCTGAAGAATATTTATCTAGCGGAAAAACAAAATAAATTTAAAAAGGGTAGAATTCTACCTTTTTTTGTTTTAATTCAAAAAAAGAAAACATAAAATATCTTGAGGGATAATATATGAAAAATAAAATAGAGTATTATTATAGAATAGAAAACATTAATCTACATGAACAAAATAATATTTATAATTTTCTATACAATAATAAAAAATATATATTCTTTAACACGACTAGAAATATTAAAGAAATAGAGCAAATATATTTACTTCAAAGTATAGACGAAAGATATTATAAAATAATATTAAATAGAAATAGAAACGTAATAACTGTAATAAATAATAAACAATATCTGCTAGTTGAAATAATTAATTATGGTAATAGAAAAATAACATTTGATGATCTTACAAATAAAAAGAGCGTGACGAACCTTGAAAATTCAAATACCTTACTTAGAAATGATTGGTATAATTTATGGATAAAAAAAGTAGATTATATTAATTATCAAAGAGTACATTTCAATAAAGAATATTTATTGTTAGATGATTATTTAGACTATTTTTTAGGCTTAGCGGAAAACGCTATTAGTTATATTCAAGATGCAACTACCAAAGAGAAAAAAGATGAAAGAGATGAATTAGTAATATCTCATCGACGAATAAATTCAAACCTTAAGAAAATATATTACAATGTAGAAAATATCGTTTTAGACCATATTTCACGGGATGTATCAGAATACCTAAAATATTTATTTTTTAATGAAGAACTAGATTATAATACTGTAGCAAACATTATAAACTCCCTTAATTTTAGTAGATATGGTTATAGATTACTATTTGGTAGAATGCTTTTCCCATCTCATTTTTTTGATATATATGAGAATATAATTAATAATAGTCAAAAAGAGTTAGAAATAAAAAAAATCACATTAAAAATCTGTGATTACGAGAATTATTTAAAATTCATTTTCCAAGAAATCAATAAAAAAACTAAGCTACCAATTGTTGAATGGTTAACTTAGTTTATTTTTCTAACTTCTTTAATTTCTGGAATTTCATTAATTAATATCTGTTCAATTCCATCTTTTAATGTAACATCGATAAGACCACAATTACTACAAGCTCCAGAGAATTTAACATAAACTATGTTGTTTTCATATTTAACAAATTCTACTGCGCCACCTTCACTCATTAAAAATGGTTGTATCTTATCTAATTCATATTGAATTTTTTGAATAATTTCTTCATCTGTCATTAATATCACCAATATAATTATATCCATAAATTAATAAATAAGTAAAGAATAATTTATAATATACTTAAAATGTGATATAATGAATAAACAGAGGTGATTATGTGGAAAATTATAAAGTAGGTGACATAGTCAAGGGTTGCGTTACAGGAATAGAAAAATATGGTATTTTTGTTAATTTAGATAATTATTACACAGGACTGATACATATATCTGAAATTAGTGAAAAGTTTGTTTCAAATATTAATGATTATGTAACCATAGGGGAAACAATTCGTGTAAAAATTATAGATAAAAATGATGATGATTATCATTTGAAACTTAGCATCAAGAATTTAGATTATAGAATTAATAAGAAAATTAGAACAAAAATTAAAGAAACCCCTAAAGGATTTAATACTTTAAAAGAGTATTTACCTGTATGGATTGAAGAAAAATTGCATAAAATAGATAATAATTAAGAAAAAATAAAAAAAATATTTTGAAACTATTGACAAAACATTTATAAACTGATATATTTGATACTGTCAACTGGTTACGGGCGATTAGCTCAGTTGGTTAGAGCACCTGCCTTACAAGCAGGGGGTCATAGGTTCGAGTCCTATATCGCCCACCATAATGCCGAAATAGCTCAATTGGTAGAGCAACTGATTTGTAATCAGTAGGTTACGGGTTCAAGTCCTGTTTTCGGCACCATTTTTTTTGGAGAGGTAGCGAAGTGGCTAAACGCGACAGACTGTAAATCTGTTCCTTCGGGTTCGATGGTTCGAATCCATCTCTCTCCACCACTGATTGCCTCGTAGCCAAGTGGTAAGGCATCAGACTTTGACTCTGACATGCGCTAGTTCGAATCTAGCCGAGGCAGCCATTTATATTTTATGATCCGTTAGCTCAGTTGGTAGAGCATTTGACTTTTAATCAAAGGGTCTGGAGTTCGAATCTCCAACGGGTCACCATCGTGCCTGAGTGGCGGAATTGGTAGACGCACAGGACTTAAAATCCTGCGAGAATCAACCCTCGTGCCGGTTCAAGTCCGGCCTTAGGCACCAACGTGGAGGAATACCCAAGTCTGGTTGAAGGGACCGGTCTTGAAAACCGGGAGGTCACGCAAGTGGCGCAGGGGTTCGAATCCCTTTTCCTCCGCCATTTTTATTTATATAATTTATATCGCGGGGTGGAGCAGTTCGGTAGCTCGTTGGGCTCATAACCCAAAGGTCAGAGGTTCAAATCCTCTCCCCGCAACCAAGTGGTCTCGTGGTGCAGCTGGTTAACACGTCTGCCTGTCACGCAGAAGATCGCGGGTTCGAGCCCCGTCGAGACCGCCAGATGGCTTCATAGCTCAGTCGGTAGAGCAAGGGACTGAAAATCCCTGTGTCGCTGGTTCGATTCCCGCTGGAGCCACCAGTTTGATAAAAACTCGAGTTTCGAGATAAATAACCAAGCATCGCATGATGCTTTTTTTGTTTCAAAAAAAATCTCCTATCATATGATAAGAGATATAATATAAATAATCTACTTCAATGTTTTAACTTTTGCTTTATTATTTAATTCAAATTCAAATTCATCAGCTAACACCTTTTGATCATTAATTAAAAAGTTAATATTTCTGTCAACTGCCTTCATTTTAAATATATTCTCATTTTCTTTAATATTTACAACCATAGTTTCAGAATCCAAATAATATAATACCTGATCACCACTTTCACTATCACAAACCTGTAAAATCCTATGTATTCTTGTAGAATTTAATTCAGGATTGTTAGCTGTATTTATGCCATGCTGAAATAATTCAAGTAAGTCCTTTAAATTTCTAAGAGGATAGTTTAAAGTAGGTAACTGTTTCTTATTTTCTAATGCTTTACCATCTTTTAATTCAGCATATCTTTTAAGCTGTTCATCAGTCATATTATTTGACAAAATCATTCCTTTATCATTTAGTACATTATATATACTTGTCATAGTATCAAGTTCTTTATCCGCAAGTTTTTTCAAAAAAATTGCTAAACCATCAGCGTCATAATTTTCTATATAACTGTAATATTCTTTTTTTACTTCTTTCGTAATTACACAAGGAATATCGTTATTAGCACATAAATTTCTGATTAAAATAATTCTAGCTGTTCTCCCATTACCATCTTCAAATGGGTGAATTTGTAAAAATTTAATATGAAACATAGCCTCCCTTAAATAAGGATCTAGCTCGTTCCAGATATTATAATAATTATCAAACAATTGATACATTTCCATATAAATATATTGTGGTTTAGCTCTTTCTAATTTTGAACCATTTACTTCTACCTTAGTTGTTCTAAAATTATCATACTGTTCATTTGTTAGTATTCTTTCAATCTCCTTAATATTATTTATAGTCAGTTTTTCCTTAGTATCAATATCAAATGCGTATTCTAAGGCTTGAGACTGAAAATATAATTTTAATGCCTGACTAGTATCATTTAAATTCCCATACATATCTTCAATAGCTAGACTAGCATGGATAAATCTATTTGACAAATTTTCAAAATACTTCTTTCTAAATAAACTATTATGGTTATATAATTCTTGCATATAATAATCCTTTCCAATAAATAACTTTATTAATACAATATTATAACACTGTTTCAGAGAAAGTATAGAAAAATTTTATAAAAGTATTGACGGCATTAATTAATTGTGATATTATTTAACTGTTCTCATGTTGGAAGTGGCATGCGCTCGTAGCTCAGCTGGATAGAGTGTTTGGCTACGAACCAAAAGGTCAGGGGTTCGAATCCCTTCGAGCGCACCATATATCGGGAAGTGGCTCAACTTGGTAGAGCACTTGGTTTGGGACCAAGGGGTTGCAGGTTCAAATCCTGTCTTCCCGACCATTTGAATATTAAGCATTGATTACTCAATGCTTTTTTTGTGACGTTATAATTAAAAACAAAAATAGTATAGATTATGCTATAATAATTAAAGAGGTGATGAATATGGAAAAAATAAAAGAAACGTTAAAAAAACACCCAGCCTTATATGCTGTGATTGGTATTATCATAGGCGTTATAGTGACCATATTAATTATTATTATATTAAACACACTTGATTACAAAGAAAAAAATAGTTCTAATTCAAAGAATCCTGAAGTAGAGACTAAAACAAATAAGAAAGCTTCCATTGAAGATGATAAAGATCAGTCATCCCTAGAAGAAAATACTAACATAACTACACCAGAAACTAACGATTCAACAAAAAATAATAATGAGGTATCCACAAATAAGGACGAAACAATTATTAATTATTTAAATGAACAAACAGAAAGTATTAACAATGGAGCTGAAAGTGATGTCTCATTAAGAGACAAAATTAAGACCTCTTTTGCTAATATCTATAATTTTATATTTAATGGATCAACTATAAAGGGTATAACTTTTAAAGAATTAAGAACTGAAACAAAATTAAAAGTTTTAGAAAAAAGTATTGAATTAGATTATAAAATAGATCAAAAGTTTCCCAATTATAAGGATAATATCAAAGATAAATACCATGACTTAAAAGAAAAAGCAATCAACACATATTTAAATATGACTGAAGATATTTGTACAAATAATGAGAGTCTATGTACAACTGCCAAAGAAAACTTTAATACAATGAAAAACAGCTTTGCCATTACATATGACTATATAAAAGACAAGGCTAAATCTGGTTCAGAAAAATTAAAAGAATGGCTAAAAAATAGGTAGAAAATATGTACTAAATATTTTCTTTTTTTATCCCTTAATCTATGTTATACTATTATCAGAATAGAAATAGAGGGTGTTATTATGCTAGGTAGTGTTTTACAAATAGTTGAAAATAGTGTAATAGTAAAATTAAATATAGATATAACGAAACAACCTAACTTAGTAGGAATTCATGTTATTTTTGAGGACGGAACAAAAAAGGTAGTTGGTGAAATAGAAAGTGCCAATAAAGAAACTTTAAAAGTTAATATAGTAGGTGAATTTACTGATAGAGGATTCTTACCAGGAATAGCAACCAAACCATCATTTAAAAGTACCATAAGAATTATTAATGCCAATGAGTTAACAGAATTTTTAGGAAACCAAGAAATAAGCGATAATGAAGCCTATCTTGGCATTAGTAATATCTATGACAACTATAAAGTTAGTTTTAAAATCAACAGCTTCTTTAGTAATCATTTTTCTATTTTAGGAAATAGTGGTAGTGGAAAAAGTTACACTGTAGCGGGAATTTTACAACGCGTATTTAACATGAGTAAAACACCTCCTGTTGGTGCCCATTTTTTCTTATTTGATGCTTATGGCGAATATACTGAGGCATTCTCAAACATCCATCAAATAAATCCTGCCCTAAATTACAAAGTTTATACCACAAACACTAAAGAGTCTAAGGATGATGCCATTCTAAGAATACCCATTTGGCTATTAGATGTAGATGATCTAGCCTTACTTTTAGATGCCACCACCCCTAATCAATTACCTATAATAGAAAAGACCCTAAAACTCGTACCCATTTTATCAGGAAATGATCAAAATGTAATAAAACATAAAAATGATATTATCGCAAGAGCCTTACTAGATATTTTATTAAGTGGAAATGATTCAACCAAAATAAGAGATCAAGTAATCGCCGTTCTTACAAAATTTCATACCGATGAATTAAATCTAGATAGTAAAATATCTCAACCAGGTTATGTTAGAACTCTTAATCAATGCCTTTATATTGATAAATTAGGAAAAATTCAAGAGATGGAACTAGTCGTAGAATTCATTAGTAGTTTTATTGATAACAGCTTAACTCTAGAAAAACAAGAGGAATATACTTTCTATAATCTTAGTGACTTAGAGCATGCCATGGATTTTGCCTTAATAAGTGAAGGAATATTAAAGAGTGATAAAGTATATGATATGGCTAATGTATTGATGGTACGCCTACATACACTCGCAAACAGTGAACAAAGCACTTACTTCGATTATCCAAGGTTTGTTAATAGAGAAGAATATATTAAAGATTTAGTCACAACTAGAAATGGTGAAAAATGTCAAATAGTAAACTTTAATATTAACTATGTTGATGATCGTATAGCAAAAGTAATCGCTAAAATAATTTCTAGAATGATATTTAAGCAAGCTACAGCTGAAGAAAGAAGAGGAATAAATCCTTATCATATTATTATTGAAGAAGCTCATCGTTATGTCCAAAAAGATAATGATATCAATATCTTAGGTTACAACATATTTGATCGTATTACAAAAGAGGGAAGAAAGTATGGCGTTATCCTAGGATTAATCACCCAAAGACCATCTGAACTATCAGAAACAGCCATTTCTCAGTGCTCAAATTTTATAATTTTACGTATGTCTCATCCATTAGACCTAGATTATATTAGAAAAATGGTTCCAAATGTATCACAGGAAATAGTAGATAAATTAAAGAACTTGAAACCAGGTTACTGCATAGCCTTCGGTAGTGCCTTTAAAGTTCCAATATACGCTCATGTAGAAAGTCCTAATCCGCCACCAATCAGCCAGAATGTTGATATCGTTAATGCTTGGAAAAATAGTCCTGAACAAAAAACATTTACTAGCTTTAATTTTACCTCACCAATAGAAGAAATTTCCATTGATAACACCAAGCCAGTAATGATTTCCCCAATCCCTAGTCCAAGTGATATCTCTTATGACAAAATATCTGAACCAAAAACAAGTTCTGTTTTTAGAAGTACACAAGAATAATATCTTGTGTTTTCTTTAACTAAAAGTTTTCGAAATAATCACGAAAAAATTATCTTTATCAAAACAATTATCTTCTATAAAATTCATTAAAATATCATACTGACTAACATCATTAACCATAATCATTAATTTTTTTTCTTTTTTTATTTGCTCTTGAACTACCGAAACATCATACTTCTCAAATGGCAAGACATAAAAATTACTATCAAAAAAATTTAAATCATCACTTATATAATAACCACAACTCTTACTTCCAAAACATAGCGTTAATTCCTCAATAATTCTGATATTAGTAGATGTGTATAAAAATTTTAAACTAGGAAATTTGGAAGTAATCTCTTGAATATTATTAATATAAGACTTATTTTCTCTTTTAATGGATACTATATCACTACTATCATTACTAATAGGTATAATATTAAGAATTATATTTTTTGAAACATCTTCAAGCTTTTCTAAATAATCCTCTAAATCGATAAACTCCCCATTGTAATTAACTTCTAAATCACGTACATTAATAAAAAGCCCATAAACATTACTACAAGATTTAACTTTTTTTATAATATTTTCTAAATTGTTACTATAATTATTTGTGTATATATATTTCAAATTAATCACCATTATATAATATGAGAATATAAAAAAAGATATTTTATAAAAATTGCTATTAAGATAGTTTTATGATATCCTATTAATGATAAATATGGAAAGAAAGGTGTTATAAATGGCCAAAATTAATCCTAAATTACATTTAAAAATATACATTTTTATAGTTGTTATTATGATTATTTGTATTGCTTTTTTAGGCAGTAATTTAATAAATAAAGAAATTCTAGATAGTGAAGTTTCTAAAATCTTAAATAAAAATATTATTACTTCTAAATTTGATAAAAAAACTAAAACTCATGGTTCATATAAAAAGGTGGAATATGCCATTAAAAGCTATATGAAAGACTATTCAGATAATATGAAAAAAGCAAATAATATTATAAACGATAGTAAATTAAAAAAAGTTTTATCAGCCAGTAACTATGAACAGGACAAGCCAGAGTTTTTAACTTCAACAACCCTTATAACTAATAAAAAAAGTGAATTTGATACTGTAATTAATAATTTGTTAAAGATGGCAGATAAGAAAGTAATCATGTCATATATTGAAAAAGAAAATGTTTCCCAAAAATATATTAATCTTTATAAAAAGTATATGTTTAGTAATAATTTTGAAAATGACTTAATTAAAAATAAGGAAAGTATTACCAAAATCCAAACTAATGGTAATAACTTATTAGATATTGATGCCAAAGTAATAAATTTATTAAAAAATAATATAAATACTTGGGTTATAAAGGATAATGCTATTTATTTTTACTCTAAATCAGTAATGACTGAATATAACACCTTAATCAATTCTATTTCCTAAGAATTAGAGAGTAAAGTATTATGAAAAAGAAAGTTATAATAATTGGCGGTGGACCAGCAGGTCTAACCGCGGCTTATACTATTTTAAAAAACTCCACTGCTTATGATGTTACTATCTTAGAAAGTGAAAAAAACTTAGGCGGAATTTCTAAAACAGTGACCTATAATAATAACAAAATGGATCTAGGAGGGCACAGATTCTTTTCTAAAAATGAAGAGATTAATAAATTATGGCAGGAAATATTACCACTTGAAAGAAAAGGTAAACATGATCCTAAAAAAGATGATAAGGTTTTATTAACCAGAAATAGAGTATCAAGAATTTATTATCAAAAAAAATTCTATGATTATCCACTAACTCTAAAATTTCAAGTATTTAAAAATCTTGGCCTAAAAACAACTCTTATTAGTGGATTAAGTTACATAAAAAGTAGTATTTTTAAAAGAAAAGAGACGAATCTAGAAAATTTTTACATTAATAGATTTGGCAAAAAACTCTATAGTATTTTTTTTGAAGGATATACAGAAAAATTATGGGGAAGATCTCCGAAAGAAATAGATTCATCATGGGGAAAACAAAGAGTTAAAGGTCTATCTATAAGAAAAATAATTAAGGACTATTTTAGTAGAGTATTTAACATTAAAACTAAAGACAAAGAAACTTCTCTAATAGAGAACTTTTATTATCCCAAATATGGCCCAGGTCAAATGTGGGAAGAGATGGCCCTAAAAATAAAAAAAATGGGCGGTAAAATCCTTACAGAACATGAAGTCTTAAAGATTCATAAGAAAAATAATAAAATAGAAAATGTAAGTTGTCTTGTAAAAGGAAAGGTAAAAGTCTTTGAAGGTGATTATTTCATTTCTTCAATGCCTATTAAAGATTTAATATCAGAAATGAACAACGTAGAAAAAAACATTAAAAAGATTGCCTTAAACCTTCCTTATAGGGATTTTATAACTGTAGGACTTATTCTTAATAAAATAAATTTAAAAAACAATACCCAAATTAAAACATACAATAATCTTATACCAGACTGTTGGATATATGTACAAGGAAAAGAAGAAAAACTAGGACGCATTCAAGTATTTAATAATTGGTCACCTTATCTAATAGATGATATTAATAAAGTATCATTAGGATTAGAGTATTTTTGTCAAGAAAATGACTCATTTTGGAACAAAAATGAAGAGGAATTAAGAGACTTTGCTGTTAAAGAATTACTTAATATGCAAATAATATCGGATAAAAAAGATGTCCTAGATTATCATGTGGAAAAAGTAAAAAAGGCTTATCCTGCCTATTTTAACTCATATAAAAATTTCCCCGAAGTAAAAGAATATTTAAATAAAATCTCTAATCTTTATTGTATTGGAAGAAATGGTCAACATCGCTATAATAATATGGACCATTCTATGGAAACGGCTATTATTGCCGCTAAGTCAATCCTTAATAATGATTTAGAACTAAAAGAATCTATTTGGAATGTAAATACAGAGCAAACATATCATGAGGAGAGTAACCATGAAAAAAATCATAGATAAATTTAAAAATTTTAATCCCTGTAAACCATTAGCCATCCTCTATATTTTATTAATTATTACAATTTCTTTTTTTACTCTAAGAATAATCGATAATGATTTTTGGTTTTTAATAAATCAAGGAAGATACATTATAGAAAATGGTTTCCCAACAGTAGAGCCATTTACCATTCATAATAATTTATCATTTATAATTCAACAATGGTTAACAGATGTTATATTTTATGGTATCTATCATTCATTTGGTCACATAGGCATAATTATCTTAATTTTTATAGTCAATGTGTTAATAGCATATTTATTATATAAAATATGTATCCTAATCAGTGAAAATAAAGTCTTTTTATCAGTGATTTTAACAGCAACTATAGACTTTATCTTGCTAATATTTTTTATAAGAACAAGACCACAAATATTTGATTATACTATTTTACTTACTGAAATATATATATTAGAAAAACACCTAAAAACAAGAAATAAGAAATATTTACTAGTATTACCAATATTATCACTTCTTTTAATAAATCTTCACTCATCTAGTTGGTTTATGCTTTTCTTATTTATACTACCATATTTAGTCGCATCATTTGATTTTAAAATATTCTTTTTAAAAGGAGAAAATTATCCTAAAAAGCACCTCTTCCTAATCCTAATTCCAATGTTTTTGGCAGGATTCATTAATCCATATGGTATAAAAGCAATTACTTATATTTTCACTTCATTTGGAGATAAATACATTAATAGTATTGTAAATGAAATGCATCCAATGTATAAAATAGGAATACCGAATGCTATAGCGTGCCTATTACCAATTATAATAACGGTTGTAGTAAATACCCTTAAACATAAAGAAATAAAAGCAAGATATTTTTTTCTCCAACTCGGTACAATGATTTTGGGATTAAGTAGTGCCAAAGGTTATAGTTTTTTTCTAATAGGAGGAGTTTTCCCCTTAGCTTATTACTTAAAAGACTATTTTAAAACATATGAAGCTAATTACCATTATTCTAAAATTTTTAAAGTAAAATATCTTATGATCATATTAATAATTATAGTTCTCCCACTAAGTATAAGTCTCAGTATGAGTAGTTCTACATTTGAATCATTAGGAGTAAAAAAAATAGTTTCATTTCTAGATAAAAATGAAAATAAAGAAAATATTATTTTATATACCGATTATGATACTGGAAGTTATCTAGAATGGAAAAAATATAAAGTCTATATAGATCCACGAGCAGAAGTGTTTATAAAAAGAAATAATAAAAGAAAAGATATTTTCAAGGAGTATTATTTCTTACAGTATAAAGTATTTGATATAGACAAATTCGTAGCTAACTATAATTTTACTCATTTTATTGTAAATGATAATGATCGCCTTTATTCATATCTAGTTAATAACTCTAAAAAATATCAATTGTTATATATTGAAAAGAGTAACAAGGAAGATAAACACCACAAAAAAATTAAATATTATTTATTTAAAAGAGTAGATGTTGCCTAAATATCTACTCTTTTGTATATCCTAAAAAATTGTTTACATAATATTAATAAAACTAGTTGCGCTTTCACTAATTATGGTATATCATATTAATATATGAGCAAATATTCATATGTTAGGAGATTATATGAAAGAAGAAAACTATAAAATTATAGATGAAGATAGAGTAGAAAAAGTCTCTAAAAATATTTTAGATGATGACTTTTTGGTTAATGTAGCTGAATTATTTAAGGTTTTTGGTGATAGCAGCAGAATTAAAATAATTTGTGCTCTTCTTCAAGAAGAATTATGCGTTGGTGATATAGCCGCCATAACAAAATCAACATCCTCGGCAGTATCTCATCAAATGCAAATATTAAAACAATCAAAATTAGTAAAGACACGTCGCGAAGGAAAACTAATATATTATAGTTTAAAGGACGAACATGTCAAAAAAATATTTAAGATAGGATGTGAACATATTGAAGAATTATAAATTTAAAATAAATAATTTAGACTGTGCCAATTGTGCCAATATGATTGAAACGAAACTAAATAAGGATAAAAACTTAAGTGATGTTAATATTAACTTCTCTAAAGCTACAATTACATTTAAAGGAAACGAGAATATTAACATAATAGAATACGTTAACGAAGAGATAAATAAAATAGAACCTGGCGTTACAATAAGTACAGAAGAAGAAAAAAAAGGTAATCATCGTCTTATTGATTTAGTAGTAGGAATATTATTAATTGGAATTTCTATGATTGTAAAAAATAATCTTATAACTGAAGTGCTTTTAGTAGCAGCATACGTTATTTTACTTTATAGAATATTTTTAACAGCTATAAAAAGTTTATGCCATGGTGTTATGAATGAAAACTTCTTAATTACTATTTCATGCATTGGAGCATATTTTGTTAATCAAAAAATGGAAGGCTTAATGGTCATAATTTTATATACCATTGGTAAAATACTAGAAGAAAAAGCTATTTATAATAGTCGAAAAAGTATCAGTGAATTAATGGATATAAGAGTAGACAAAGCTAACCTAAAAGATCATGATACAATAATTGAAGTAGAACCAGAAAAACTAAATATAGGAGATATTATTATTGTTAAAAAAGGGGAAAAAGTACCCGTTGATGGTAAAATTATAAATGGTTATAGTAATTTAGATACTCAAGCATTAAGTGGAGAGGCTAAATCTGTTGCTGTAAAACCAGGTGATGAAATATTATCCGGCTGCATTAATCTAGATGGTCTATTAGAAGTAAAAGTTCAAAAAAAATATGAAGATAGTAGCGTTTCTAAGATACTAAACTTATTAGAAAATGCTAATGATAAAAAAGCCAAAAGAGAAACAAAAGTTAATAAATGGGCCAGAATATACACACCTTCAGTATTAGTACTTGCTATTTTAGTAGCCATCTTCCTTCCAATGTTTACAGATATTACTTATAGTCAAAGTATATATAGAGCATTAACATTCCTAGTTATATCATGTCCATGTGCTATTGCGATAAGTGTTCCACTATCATATTTTTCAGGTATCGGAGTAGCTAGTAAAAAAGGAATTCTAATTAAGGGAAGTGAAGTCTTAGATAATATTAAAAATATTACTAAGATAGCTTTTGATAAAACAGGAACTCTTACTACTGGTAAATTTAATATTACTAAGATAACATCATTAGATGATAAATATAGTGAAGACGACATCTTTAAGTACATTTATTTTGCAGAAAAATACTCACTTCATCCATTAGCAAAAACAGTTTTAAATTATAAAAAAGTAAAAGAAGAAAAAATATCTGACGTTAAAGAATTTGCTGGAAGAGGAATAAGTTACAAGTATAAGAATAAACTATTTAAAGTTGGTAATAGAGAGTTTGTAAAATATAACCCCAAAGAAACAGAAGAAGCTACTTATATTTATTTGAGTATTGAAAATACTGTAGTTGGTTATATAGAATTAGAAGATGTTATTAAAGATACAACAAAAGAGGCAATTTCTGATTTAAATAATGAAAATATTCAACTTTATATGTTAAGTGGTGATAAGAAGAATGTAGCATTAAAAATTGGTGAAAAAACAGGTATTAAGAATGTTTTATACGAAATGTTACCTCAAGATAAATATGAAAAGGTTAAAGAATTAATGAAAGACGGCGAGGTAGTTTCTTTTGTAGGAGATGGTATAAATGATGCTCCAACACTTGCTCTTAGTACTATAGGAATTTCTATGGGACTAAACGGAAGTAATGCTGCGATTGAAGCTAGCGACGTTGTTATTATGAATGATGATATTTCTAAAATAAAGGATGCCATTAATATCAGTAGAAAAACAAATACCATTATTAATGAAAATCTCTTCTTCGCTATTCTTGTTAAGGTAAGTATTTTATTACTTAGTATTTTTGGATTATCAACTATGTGGGAAGCTGTATTTGCAGATGTTGGTGTCACACTTCTTGCTATCTTAAATACAATTAGAATTTTAAAAATGAAGTAATAATTTTGTAGAAAGTCCATTTTTACCTTATAAATTATGGTCTTTCTTTTTTTATTTTCCTAATTTAAAAAGCTGTTGTTTGCTATTATTAATCATTTATGATATAATACATAGCTAACAAAAGGGGATGATATTGTGAATGTAATTAACTTATCCAAAAATGCCATTAGAGAATTAAAATATTTACCACTATCACAACATACTATCAATACGGAAGCAACAATCTATAAAATGAAATATCAAAACCAAGATAAAATTTTAAAAAGTCTCTATTTTTTAAATGGTGAAAGATTTGCAAATAAATTGTATACAGTAGAGATGTTAAATTATTATAAAGATATTTTACCAACTAGTTTTTGTATACCTGACAATATTGTAACACAAGATAATAAGATAATAGGCTTTACGTTACCATATATAGAAGGAAAGAATTTGGCAGATATATTAAAGGAGCCACAAGAAAATTATCAAGATAAGTTAGAATCTTTAAAGAAAATAGGAGAATTACTAGATCAACTTAATGGTATTAGAAAATATAGTGAACTAAAAGATCTTTATATAAATGATTTACATGAATCAAATTTTCTTATTTCAAAAAGTGACTCTATCAAAGTTATAGATTTGGATAGTTGTAAGATAAAAAATAACAAACCGGCACCAGCTCGCTTTTTAAGACCTAACACACTTTTTGCAACAGCCAAGGAAAAATATAACATAACTTCTTTAAATACAGATGATGAATATGTGACTCCAAGTAACGATACAGAACTTTACTGTTATAACATGATGATTTTAAATTGTTTATATGGTAAAAATGTAAATAGTATGAAAGTAGTTGATTATTATAACTATCTATCATATCTTTCCTATTTAAAAATAGATAATAACTTACTAAACTCTTTTCAGAGATTATTAACTAACTGTGAAAATACTAATCCATATCCATATTTAGAAAGTTTAACACAAGAACAAATATATAGAAGTAACTACAAAGTATATAAATACAATAAAAAATAAAATACAAGAGCAAAATCGTTCTTGTATTTTTTATATCCTTTCTCCTATTAATATAGATAACAATATTTAATGAAAGATGAGATAGAGTAGACAAACTAAATATATAAAAAAGACTATTATCAAGATTTTTCCTTGTTAATAGTCTTAATAATAAATTTTGTAACTTTTATTCTGATCTTAAAGCTACAACTGGATCTTTCTTAGAAGCAATTTTTGCAGGTATAAGTCCTCCAATTAAAGTAAGAAGTATACTAATAAGTATCAGTATTAATGCATGAAGTGGATTTAATCTAGCAACATTATCTAGTGATGATAGGTTTTTAATAATTATATTAACAGGGAAAATTAATATTCTCGCTATAAGAATTCCTATGAATCCACTACATAAACCAATAATTAACGTTTCTGCATTAAAGACACGAGTAATGTCTTTTTTTCTTGCTCCCAAGGCTCTTAAAATTCCAATTTCTTTAGTTCTTTCTAATACAGAAGTATAAGTAATTATTCCAACCATAATACTTGAAACTATTAATGATATTGAGCTAAAAGCAATAAGAACTATCGTAATCGCATCCATTATATTTCCTGATAAAGAAGTAATAAGTTCAGCTTGATCAGTATATAATATTTTATTACTTTCATCCTTATTTTTATTATATTTATCTAAATACTCAACAATTTTCTTTTTAGCAGAGAAATCTTTAGGATAAACCTGTATTACTTGTGGAACAGTATCATCACCTAAATATGATAAAACAGCGTCACGACTCTTTGCACCTTCTTCTCCATCCTCAAATTTCTCTAAAGTCAAAACATTATAATCTTTGTTTAATTGTTCACGAACAATCTCTGAATTTTTATTTTCTTTTATCACAAAGTTAATAAGAGAGGTATTATAAACCAAACCGGTACTAGACATTTTGGCATACATATTATCTTTTTTACCCCTAATAACTCCAGCAATATTTAAAGTAATATTATTACTATTGTTATATAAATCATCATAACTACTACTAACAACATATCTAGAATCTATTTTCTTATAATATTGATTATTTAAAACAACCTTAAATTCTTTTCCTACAATATCATTAAAATCAATTTTTTCTTTGTCTCCAAGACCAAGTTCTTTTAAAATATTTTCATTTATTCTATTTTTGGAATCAACTAATAAATATATATCTTCCTTTTTATCACTTAACTTGCCATAAATAATCTCAAAATTATCAGTCATTATTTGTGATGTTTTACCATCCATAGAACTAGGAATGGAAAAGAATGTACTAGTATCAACATTTTTAACCTTATCCTCAACCTTTGTTAACATATTAAAGCTAGTTGTCCTAAAGTAGGAAATTCCTCCAACTAACTTACTATCAATACTTTCTATATAACTGACATAATCCTTAGTTATCTTGTTTTTATGTAATGTTGACTCCATTGTTTTTAAGGGATAAATTTCTCGCTTTTTACTATATTCTTCTAAATTATCTTTGCTGCTAACCATATCATCTAACGTGATAGCCTGTTCACTAATAACTATAGGCGCTTGAGAAAGCGTACTTTTTTCAAATTCATCTATTTTTATTTGAAAACCATTAGAAAGTGCTAAAATTAAAGCTATTCCAATAATTCCAATAGATGAGGCAAAAGAGGTTATAAGGGTTCTTCCTTTTTTAGTCTTTAAATTATTAAATGATAAACTAATAGCACTTTTATAACTCATGGCTGTCTTCTTAATTTTAAATTTATCATCTTGCTTTTCTTTATCCGAAATAGGATTGCTATCCTTTAATATTTCTCCATCTCTAAATTCAATAATACGAGTAGCGTATTCTTTAGCAAGCTCTGGATTATGTGTAACCATAATAACTAATTTATCTTTCGCGATTTCCTTAATTAAGTCCATTATTTGTTTACTAGTTTTGGTATCAAGAGCACCAGTTGGTTCATCTGCAAGAATTATATCAGGATTATTAACAAGAGCTCTAGCTATTGCAACCCTCTGCATTTGACCACCGGATAACTGATTAGGCTTTTTATGAATATGATTTATAAGTCCAACTTTTTCTAAAGCTTGAGTAGCCATTTTACGTCTTTTCTTTTTACTATATCCACTAAGTATTGTACTCATCTCAACATTTTCCAAAATACTTATATGACTAATTAAATTATAAGATTGAAAAATAAATCCAACACAGTTATTTCTATAACTATCCCAGTTACCATCCTTAAATTTTTTTGTACTTCTTCCATTTATAATAAGATCTCCACTATCATATCGATCTAATCCACCAATTATATTTAAAAGGGTAGTTTTCCCTGAACCAGAAGGACCAAGAATGGCTACAAACTCATTAGTTCTAAACTTTACATCAATGCCCTTTAATGCATGTTGTACAAATTCCCCAGTTTTATAACTTTTTTTAATATTTCTTAACTCTAACATATTTTCTCCCTCTATAATATTATTCTAAAAAATACATCTAAATTCTAATAATAACTATTATAGCATAATAAAAAATATAATTACTAATAATTAATTATTTTACTATTAATTCTAATTTAGACACATATAAATAATTGAGGTGTTATAATGTTTTTCAAAAAAATAAATAGTAGAATGAAAGTATTATTGTTAATTTTTGTTGTCCTATTATTACTAATAATTATTAAAGTGTTTTACGTTCAAGTATTTGAATACAAAAAACTTTATTCTCTATCAAAAGATTTATGGAGTAGAGATTTACCAGTAGAAGCTAATAGGGGATTAATCCTTGATAGAAATGGAGTAGTTTTAGCCGATAATTTAACAACTACATCCCTTGTTTTAGTTCCAAATCAAATCAAAGATAAAAAAGATACTACCACCAAGTTAGCGCAAATATTAAATGTGAGCTATGACGAAATGTATAAACATGTTAATAAGAAAACATCCATTGAAAGAGTTCATCCTGAGGGAAGAAGACTAAGTTATGAAATTGCTGATAAAATATCTAATTTAAAATTACCAGGAGTATATTTAGTAAAAGAGTCAAAACGTTATTATCCTTACGGAAATTTATTATCTCATACTCTAGGCTATGTTGGTATTGATAATCAAGGTTTATCAGGATTAGAACTACAATATGATAAATACTTAACAGGGGAAAGTGGCGCTATTAAATATTTTTCTGACGCTAAGGGAAACAAGTTAAATTTATCAGATGTATATCTAGAACCCCAGGATGGTATGAACTTACAATTAACAATAGATATAAATATTCAAAAATCTATTGAAAGAGAACTCAATAATATTGTAGATATGTTTGAACCGGATATGGCCCTAGCTATTGTTATGAATCCGAATACAGGCGAAATATATGGTATGGGCAGTAGACCTGATTATGACCCTAATAATTATCAAAACTATAATCAACAAGTCCTAAGTCGTAACCTGCCAATTTGGGCAACGTATGAACCAGGGTCTACTCAAAAAATTATTACTACATCCGCTGCAGTAGAAGAAAAAGTAGTAGATTTAGATAATGATCTTTTCTATGATAGTGGTTCTGTTAAGGTTGATACGGCAAAAATAAAATGTTGGAAAGCCGGAGGACACGGTCAGCAAACTTTTATGGAAGTATTACAAAATTCTTGTAATCCAGGATTTGTAAAAATGGGTCAACTACTTGGTAAAGAAAGATTGTTTTCTTATTTGGATAAATTTGGTTTTGGTGCCAAAACAGGTGTAGATTTAAGTGGTGAAGGTAAGGGAATCATTTTCCCTCTATCAAAGGTAGGTAATGTAGAGCTAGCAACTACTGCTTTTGGTCAGGGAATAAGTGTAACTCCAATTCAACAAGTAACAGCGGTATCAGCTGTTGTCAATGGGGGAAAACTATATCAACCATACATATTAAAAAGTATCTCAGAAAAAGAAACGGGTAACATTATTAAGAAGAATAGCAAGAAATTCATTCGTCAAACTATTAGTAAAGAAACTTCTAATACAATGCGCAGAGCATTAGAAAATGTTGTTGCCAAAGGTGGAGGAAAGGCGGCATATATTGACGGATACCGTATTGGTGGAAAAACAGGGACTGCACAAAAAGTAGAAAATGGCGTTTACTTAGTAAATAATTATATTATGTCATTTATGGCTGTTGTTCCATCAAACAATCCAGAAGCAGTACTCTATCTTGCAATTGATAATCCTAAACATACCGCAATGTTATCAAGTTATACAACAACACCTATCGCAAGACGAATTCTTTTAGACATTATCGATGCTCTTGATATCAAAAAACAAGACAGTCAAATAGAAAAGGAAAAAGAGTGGAGTGATAAAACCATATATGAAGTGCCAAATGTTGTTGGAATGACAAAGAAAGAAGCCAAAAAGGCTTTAGAAAACTTTACAGTTGAATATGCTGGAACAGGCGATAAAGTAGTTAGTCAGTCTCCTGAAGCTGGCACAAGGGTTGAGGAAAAAACTGTTGTTAGACTACTATTAAAGTAATATAGCAGGTCGAATAAATAGAACTTTTGTAAAATTAGTTCTATTTATTTTTTTATGTAATAAATATAAATATGAAACAAACACCTGTAAAATTGTGTATAATAATTAGTAAACTAACACAAATAATTACTAATGTGTGCTATAATACTGGAGACGAATGGAGAAATAAAATATGCTATTGTTAACAAAATCAGTTTTTGCCGTCATGATAGGTTTTTTAGCCTCAACATTTATCGGCCTAATTTTAATACCAAAACTAAAAAAAATGCATGCTGGGCAACATGTTAGTGTATTTTTAGCAAGTGCTCACAAGCAAAAAGAGGGAACCCCAACAATGGGTGGTTTAATTTTTATATTATCTACCACAATTACTATTTTGCTTTTAATAATTACAAATAAGATTGACTATACATCCAACCTTTTGATTGTTTTACTTTCCTTTTTAGGTTTTGGACTTATAGGATTTATAGATGACTTTCTTTCCCTTCGCAAAAAAGGAAATGAAGGTTTAACAACATATCAAAAATTATTTATGCAAGTAATAATATCTGTGATTTTCTTCTATATATATATGAAGAATGGTGGTCAAACATCATTAACAATTGGAACTCTTCATATTGATCTAGAATTAGGATGGCTATATGGATTATTTATTCTTTTTGTTCTAGTAGCATCCTCAAATGCCGTAAATTTAACAGATGGTCTAGATGGCCTTGCAGGTGGCCTATCAGCTATAGCATATATTGCTTTTGCTCTAATATCACTTATTGTAGGTTATGAAGAAATTGGTATTTTCTCACTAATTTTATCGGGAAGTATTTTAGGCTTTTTAGTATTCAACTCTTATCCAGCTAAGGTCATTATGGGAGACACCGGAAGCTTAGCTTTAGGTGGTGCGATGGGAGCAATTGCTATTATTACCCATCGAGAATTAACTCTTGTAGTAGTAGCAGGAGTATTTGTTATTGAAACATTCTCTGTAATTATTCAGACTATCTCAGTAGTTTTCTTTCATAAAAAGGTATTCCTAATGTCGCCACTTCACCATCACTTTGAAAAACTAGGTTGGAAAGAGCCAGACATTGTCAAAACCTTTTGGATAGCAGGACTTGTATTAGCGATGAGTGGAATTATCTTTGGAGTATGGTTATAAGATTTAAACTTAAAGATGTTTAAGTCTTTTTTATTGCAAAAAAAACTTTAATATGAGTATAACTAACTTAATAATAGGGTGAGTGTTATGAGAGAAAAATTACAAAAGATTGATTATAAAATTTTAGTCTTAATCATACTAGTATTACCAATGGAACAAATGGTTTAGATCAAACAAATAAATATGAATATTACTAAAACAAAAAGTAATACTTTCTTGTTAGATAATACACCACCAACATGTACCATAACAAATAACAATAATAAGCTTACTATTGAAGCATTTGATAGCAACAGTATGTTAAGTAGTAAACCTTTCTCTTGGGATAATAAAAATTACCAAGAAAGTAATACCCTAGAAATAGGCTCTGAAAAAGAATATGAAGCTTTTGCAAAAGACAACGTTGGAAATATAGGAAGTTGTAAAATTACTATTTCAACTTTAGTAAGTGTTCCAAATACTAAATTAATAATTAATAGAAATCTCTATATAGTGGGAATGCTTCTTATAATCAGTGGTTTAGGTATTACAACATATATGATAATAAAAAAGAAAAAGAATGTGTAATTTAGATATTACCATTCTTTTTTGTCATAATCTTACCATGACCTCCATTACTAAAGTCATACTGAGCTATATTTCTAGAAGTTACTTTATCAAGACCAAAATAAGATTTTAAAACTTGTACCATTTCAACATATTTATTAATCGCACCATCATAATTATTTTCTTTTACTAATTGTTCAGTACTTACTAAATATGTATCATAATATTTTTTCCATAATGTATCATCTTTTGACTCTTCATAATCCTTTTTAATTAACAAAGCAATCTCTGGTCCTATAGAATCATACTCCATAAGAAGAGGAGTAAACTTAGCATCCTTTTGTAAAATATTATCTCTAAATGATCTTAAATTATTTAATAAAGAACAATCATCATCTAGTCCCAGTACATCACAAACAATAGTAGTTATATAACAACCGCTAGTAGCATTTACAGGTTTTTGATGAGAACAATTATCTCCTGGATAATAGTATGATCTATACCAACTACAATATCCTTTTTTATAGTCTCCTTGAAAATCATAATAAACACATCCACCACATTGGTATTGATATTCCAAATTACTCATAATAAATCTCCCTTAAGTGACTGCTATTATAATACAATAAGCACTTTTTTTCAACTGTTTCATAAAAAATACCTTTATTTTATACAGATGTATTATTAATTATTATTTTTAGAAATATTTAGTAAAATTCCAATACTTATCATCGTGATTAACAAACTACTTCCGCCATATGAGAGGAAGGGAAGGGTAACACCAGTAACAGGAATCATCCCCGATACAACCATCAAATTTAACATTGCCTGAAAAATAATCTGAAAAGTCATACCAAAAGCTAAATATTTTGAAAACTGATCTCTAGCTTCTAAAGAAATTTTTATTCCTCTCTGGAGTATTACTATAAAAAGGCCAATAACAATAAATGCTCCTACAATTCCAAACTCTTCTGTGATAATAGAAAAAATAAAATCTGTTTGCGGCTCTGGAAGATAAAAATGTTTTTGAATACTATTTCCAAATCCTCTTCCTAAAAGTCCACCCGGTCCAATAGCGTAAAGACTTTGAATAATCTGAAATCCTGTGCCAAGAGGATCTTTCCATGGATTAACGAATGAAGTAATTCTATCCATTCTATAGGGAGCAATTAAAATCAAAACAATAATTCCTACTAATCCAATCGCGCCCATTCCAAAAAAGAATTTCATATTAACGCCTGCCACAAACAACAAGGCAATAATTGAAACCGTTAATATTACTCCTGTTCCTAAATCTGGTTGTAACATTATTAAACCGAAAAATAAGAATACAATTCCAAGAATGGGAAAAACTCCTGTTTTATAGCTTTTAAGAAATTTGTTGCTACGACATAAATATTTACTCGTAAAAATAATTAACCCCAGTTTAGCAAACTCACTTGGCTGTATCCCAAAAGGACCAATACCAAACCAACTACGACTCCCATTTCTAATACTACCAATTCCAGGAATTATAACTAAAATTAATAAAATCAAACAGATAGTAATAATTAAGTTAGCCTTTTCATAATAAAATTTATAATTAAGCTTTCCTACAATATTCATTAAAATTAAACCAATCACAATAAAAAGTGCTTGTTGTTTTACATAATGAAAACTATCATTAAACTTATATTCAGCCCAAACACTAGAAGCAGAATAAATCATAATTACTCCAAATACCAATAAAGCAAGAACCGCTAACAAGAGAATCTTATCATATTTTTTACGCATGATATCACCTATAATATTTTATAGTTTTAATAAAAAAATATGATTAAACTAAATAGATATGTATAAAAGTATAAAAAGTATTCATATTAAAAAAGAAAGGATGAATAATATGGATGAAAATATAGAATTATTAGAGTATATTTATAAAAATGCTGAAATGGGAGTACATAGTTTAACTAAATTACAAGAAGAATTAGAGGAAAAAGAAAACAAAATCAAGAAGGTTCTTAAAGAAGAATTAGAGTCTTATGAACATTTTAAAAAGGAAAGTAAAAAACTCATCAAAAAGAATGGGTATGACTTAGAAAAAAATAAATTAACTGCGAAAATAGCGTCATCTATGGGTATAAAAAAAGAAGTTAATAGTGATAATAGTGATGCAAGTATTGCTCATATGTTAACCCAAGGTATTACTATGGGAGTAGTTGATATGGAAACAAAAATAGATAATTATAAAGAGGTTGTAAATGAAGATATTTTATCTTTAGCCAAAGAATTTTTAAAGTTCCAACAAGAAGAAATCGAAAAATTAAAAGAGTATATGTAAAAATGCCTTGACTAAGAAAATAGCTTTCTCCTATTATAGTATTTAGGGGAGTATAGTTATGATTTTAAATGTTAGTGGTAGAACAGATATAGTTGCTTTTTATACTTCATGGTTTATGAATAGATACCATGAAGGTTTTTTGGATGTTAGAAATCCATTTTATAAAAAACAAGTAAGTAGAATTTATTTTAAAGATGTTGATTTAATTGTTTTTTGTACTAAGAATCCCCTTCCTATATTAGACCACTTAAATGAAATAAAAATACCTATGGTTTTTCATATTACCATTACTCCATATAAAAAAGATATTGAACCAAATGTTATAGATAAAAAATTAATAATTGCCGCTGTTAAAAAAATATCATCTATAGTTGGTAAAGAATATACAGTGGTTAGATATGATCCCATATTTTTAAGTCCTAAATATGATTTAAATTATCATTTGAAATGTTTCGAAAGGTTATGTGAACAATTAGATGGCTATATAAATCATATAATAGTTTCTTTTATTGATGAGTATAAAAATGTTAAAAATAATAGTAAAATTCTAAATATAAGAGAACCTAATGAAGAAGATTATGAAATAATTGGAACATCTTTTTCCAATATTGCTAAAAAGCATAATATAACAGTACAAACTTGCGCTGAAAAACAAAATTTAGTTCAATATGGTTTTATCAAAAGTGATTGCTTAACTCCTAATATGGTATTCAAATTAACGGGTTTAACAAAAATGAAAAAATGGACATCGCGCAAAACCACTTACTGTGACTGCGTCGAAATGGTTGATGTCGGAGCTTATAATACTTGTCTTCACTTCTGCAAATATTGTTATGCTAACTATTCAGAAAAAGAGGTAATTAAAAATAATAAGTTACACAATCCCGCATCAAGTTTATTAATTGGTGAAATAGAAAGCGATGATATAATTAAAGTAAGAAAAAAATAATTAATAGTGAAAAAAATATGTTATATTAAAAAGGAAAAGAGGTTTTAAAATGAGTAAAATTGTATTAATTGGTGGCGGAAATATTGGAAGAGGAAATACGCCTTATGAGACAAAAGAAATAGATGAAGAAATAGTAAAGATGACTACTAAAGAGCATCCTAATTTATTATTTGTAGGACTTGCTAGTAGTTTTTCAGATTCATATTATGATACTGTGAAGCTAATATATAAAGATCTAGGTTGTAACTGTGCCTATTTAAAAAAGAAAAATATTATCAACAATAGGGATATAGTAGAAAATAAAATAAACACAGCTGATATAATTTATTTTTGTGGAGGAGATACAATAAAACTTGTAGATACCTTAAAGGAATATGATTTAATACCTTTATTACAAAAAGCTATTGATAGTGATAAAGTAATTGCGGGAATGTCCGCTGGTGCTATTATGTTATGTAAAGAGGGATATTCAGATTCCTTAAAGCTAAGAAATGAAAGCGACAAATACTGTTTTATAGATGGCCTAAACTATTTAGATATTTCTTTTTGCCCTCACTATGAAAATGAAAGCGACAGAGCAAGTGAATTAAAAGAAGATTTAAAAGGTCAAACAAAAAAAGTTTTGTGCTTACCAAACGGTGTTGCTATGGCAATAGAAAATGACAAAAAACACTTTATTAAAAGCTTAAACAATGATGCTTATCTTTGTTATTATGATGATAAAAATATTTATCACGAAGAAAAAATAGAGGTATAAAAATGGATATAAAAATAAAGAAAAATAGTCACCTATTTAAAGTTAGAACATCAGGAATAATCATGAAAGACAATAAGATTTTAGTTGAACAATATAGAGATACATCTTATTTTACATTACCTGGAGGATATGTTGAAATAGGAGAAGATAGTAGCTCGGCTATAATTAGAGAAATAAAAGAAGAAGTAGGGGTAAATTTTAAAATTGATAGATATTTAGGAATAGTAGAGAATTTCTTTATCAATGCTAACCAAGAAAAAACACATGGAATAGATTTTTATTATCTAGGTACGACAGAAGATGAAATACCTCTAGAAAACTTTGATTTAATAGAAAACGATAATGGAATTATTATAAATCACCATTTTAAATGGATGGAATTACAAAAACTAACAGACTATGATATTAGGCCTAAATGTATAATTCCATATTTAAGAAATGAACAAAATACATCCTTTCACCTAGTTCAAAGAGAGACAGACTAACTTCTATATCTTCCTAAAATCAACAAAAAACTTGACAAAATACTACATTTATGCTAAAATATGTTCAAATTTACATGGAGTAGTAGTTGTAAAAAGGGGGAAACAATTATGAGAATCGGTGTGGATATAGATGGAACTTTAACTGATATTGCAAAATTTCAAATAGAAGAAGGAAAAAAGTTTTTTGGTAGAGAACCAGTTAATACAAAAGTCCTTGACGTAAAGGATATGTTTGAATGTAGTGATGAAGAAGAAAAAGCCTTTTGGAAGAAAAACTACATGAAATATTGTGTCCTTGGTAAAATGCGTAATGGTTCAGACAAATTTACTAAAAATGCTCACAATAATGATGATGAAATAATAATTATTACATCACGTAAATATACAGACCAAGATACTAAACTTGGAAAATTAATGCGATATACAGTTGAACAGTGGTTAAAACATAATGGTATAGAAACAGATAAAATAATTTATTGTAATGAAGATAAAACAGCCGCTATAAAAGATAATAAAATAGATATAATGTTGGAAGATAATTCTAAAAATATTGAAGAGTTAAGTAAGTTAACAAAAGTAGTATGTATGAATACTGAATATAATATGGATTATCAGTTTACTAATTCCAATAATGTAAAAAGAATTTGTTCAATGAATGAGGCATATTCCGCTGTAAAAGAATTTGAACTTGAAATTATGAAAGAAGAAGCTGATAGAAAAGATCAAGAATTAATTACAGTAAAATCTGGAAAAGCATCTATTGATAGACCTTGGTTAAAATATTATGACTATGAAAGTAGAAATATTGAATTACCAACTACAAGTATTTATGAATATTTAAAAGATAGTACTAAAAAATACTCTAACATGATTGCTATTAATTATTTTAATAACAAAATATCATATAAAGAGCTATTTAATAATATTGAAAAGTATGCTAAAGCTTTTACTGCTGAGGGAATTAAAAAAGGAGACATTGTAACTTTATGTTTACCTAATGTTCCAGAAGCTGTATATATGTTTTATGCTTTAAATAAAATTGGGGCAATTGCTAATATGGTTCACCCTTTAAAAAGTGGAAATGAAATAAAGTTAGCTATTAATGATACTAAGTCTAAATTATTAGTAATGGTTGATAATGCTTTTAAAGAAGTTGATCCAATTGCTGCTGATATTACTGCTCAAAAGATTGTTGTTGTATCAGCTGGGGACTCAATGCCACTTCCATTAAAACTTGGTTATAAAGCAAAATGTGGAAAAACAATTAATTACAGTGAAGATAATAAGTATGTATCTCTTGATACTTTTGCTAAACAATCTAAAAAAATAAAAAATTTGCCTGATGTGAAAACATCAGGAAATGACACTGCCGTAATAATGTATACTGGTGGAACTTCTGGATTCCCTAAAGGTGTTGAATTATCCAATAATAATTTCAATAGAATGGTATTCCAACAAAAAGCAACAGCTAAACACTTTGGAGCAGGCGATAAAATGTTAACTATTATGCCAGTGTTCCATGGATTTGGATTATGTAGTTCAGTACATATGCCACTTTCATATGGTATAACAACTATCTTAATACCTAAATTCGACTCAAAAGAATTTTACAAGTTAATGAGTAAGTATAAACCAAACCATGTATTTGGAGTTCCGAAACTTTGGAAAGCTCTTATGAATGATAAAAAGATACAAGGCATGGACTTATCATTTATGAAATACATCGTTTCAGGTGGAGAAAATATGAAGGATGGCCTTGAAGAAGAAATTAACAAATTCTTTGAACAACATAACTGTTACTATAAATTAAAGAAGGGTTATGGTTCTACCGAAGCGGTTGCCGGAACTACTTTATCAGATGATAACTGCAACGAAATCGGAAGTATTGGTATCCCACTAATATGTAATGATTTTAAAATTGTTAAACCTGAAACAGAAGAAGAACTTGATTACTATCAAGAAGGAGAAATCTGTATTTCTGGTCCAACAATCATGAAGGGATATTTAAATAATAAAGAAGAAACAGCCCATGCTTTAAGAGTACATGCAGATGGCAAATTATGGTACCATACCGGTGATTCTGGATACATGACAAAAGATGGTTTAATATATTATACTGATAGGCTATCTAGAATGTATGTATCAGGAGGATTTAATATTTATCCACCAAGAATTGAAAAAATTATTGAAACAAATAATAAAGTAGAGCAATGTGCTGTTGTTGGTATAAATCATCCATATAAAGATATAAAAGTACCACAAGCATACTTAATTTTAAAACCAGGTGAACAACTAGATGAAAAATTAATTGAAGAAATTAGTAGTGTATGTAGACAAAATCTAGATATGCATCACCAACCATTTAAGTTTGTACAAGTATCTGAATTTCCAACTACTAAAGTCGGAAAAACTGATTATAAAGCTTTAGAAAAATTATCAGAAGAAGACAAAGTTAAGGTAAAAAGGAGATAATTGAAATGAGAATAGCATTTGATGTTGATGGAGTATTTACAGATATTGAAAAATATCAATTAACAAGAGGAAAGAAGTATTTTAAAAATATTCCAGAAGAAAACTTAAAATTAGATGAATATGACGTGGAAGAAATATTTAATGTTTCACATAAAGAAAGAAATAAATTTTGGACAAAATATATATTTGATTATTGTATAAAAGAACCAATGAGAAAAGATGCCTCAATTACTTTAAACAAGCTACATGAGGAAGGACATGAAATCTACATAGTAACAGGTAGAGTTCATACATTAGAAAAAGGTTTTGTAGGAGCATTATTTAGAAAAATGTTAATAGATTGGTTAAAGAAGAATAATATTCCATATGAAAAGATAATCTATTGTAATGAAAAAGGTAGCGAAGTTGATAAACTAGAGGCAATCAAAAATAATCAAATAGATGTCCTTATAGATGATAAAAGAGAAAATATTAATGAAGCAAGTAAGATAACAAATGTATTATGCTATGATGCCCTATATAATCAAGATTGTTTAGGAAAAAATATTACAAGAGTTCATAACTTTAATGAAATCTACCATCAAATTCAAATATTATCACAAAAGACATCATTTATAAAGAAAACTCCAGAGGAAATAGAAGATTTAACTACAGAAGAAAAAATAGAATATTTCAAAAATTTAAAGAAATATTATCAAACATTACCATATGATGATGAAAGAATAAAGAAGGAAGAAAAAACTTATTTAAAATGCGTTAAAATAGGTAAAAAGATGTTTAATTTAGCATTCAAACCAATGGTATTTAATAAGGAGTTTATACCTAGTAATAATGGATATATTATAGCGTCTAATCATAACAACTATTATGATCAGTTTCCTATAATTGCAGCATTAAATGATGATCAAGCAATTCATTTCTTAACAGCTACAAAGATGTTAGCTTTAAAAAGAGGAAACTTTTATATGAAAACTGGAGTTATCCCTGTAGATAGAAATGATAAAAATGATCGTGCAAGAGCAAATGATGAATTGAAAAAAATATTATTGCATGATGGCAACATAGGTATATTCCCTGAAGGTAGAACAAATAGAAATGAGGATTTCTTATTAGAATTTCACCCTGGTGCCGTTTCAACAGCTCAGATTACAGGTTGCCCAATTGTACCGGTAGCAGTTAATGACCACTATAAGAAAAAAGATGGTACATTATGTGTTAGATTTGGTGAACCTTTCTATGTTTTACCAACAGATGATATCCTAGAAAAAACGGAATACTTAAAACAAACTATAGGTAAATTAAAACAAGAAAACATTGATTATGAGAAAGAAGAAGCCAAAAAATTGATAAAGTAAAAATAGCTAAAAATCAAAGTAACATGCTTTGATTTTTTTAATTTATATATGCATTATATAAAATTAAATTATTGAAGTGGTTTTTTAATTATGCTATAATGAAGAAGAATAGAGGTGTTTTGATGAGTAGTTTGTATTTTTTAATTAGCAGTTTATTTTACAACCTGTTAGTAACAATAATTTACTTTCATAAAGAAAGAATAAAAACAAAAGAAAATAAAATATATTCATTATTAATAATAATTAACTTGATAGGAATTATCATTGATATGAGTAGTGTAACAATGGCTAGGTTAGGAATCCATAATGCATTGTTTTTCATTATAAACAAAGTGTACATGTTATATCTCTTATGTTGGATTACAACATTTACATATTATATATTAACAATTTCCTTGGATGAGAAATATCATGATAGACTAAAAAAAATAGTTTCAGTAATAACAATTATTTCAGCTACTCTAATATTAGCGCTACCATTATATGCCCATTTAGAAAACAATGTATTTTACACATATGGACCAAGTGCTAGTGCTTCTTACATTGTTGGAGGTATATATACTTTAATAGCTGTAATATCTATGTTACTTAATTTTAAAAGAATTAAAAAAATTAAATATGCACCATTATTTGCGTACATTGTTGTAGGATTAGCAGGTGTTGGAATTCAAATGCTTAATCCACAAATATTAATAGTTACTGCAACAGAAACATTCGTAACAATTTTGATGTATTTTACAATAGAAAACCCTGATATAAAAATGATAGAAGAATTAAATATTGCTAAAGCACAGGCAGAAAAGGCTAATAATGCTAAATCAGAGTTCCTTGCTAATATGTCTCATGAAATACGTACTCCTCTTAATACTATTACTGGTTTTAGCCAAGCTTTACAAGACGAAGAAGATATTCCAGAATCAGCAAAAGAAGATATTCGCGATATTATGATGGCTTCAAACAGTCTTTTAGAGATAGTTAATGGAATATTAGATATTTCTAAAATAGAAGCTAATAAACTAGAAATTGTAAAGAAAGAATATGAAATTGGTAAGGTATTTGATGAATTAATAATTTTAACTAAATCACGTATTGGCGATAAACCTATAGAATTTAGGAGTGTAATTGATCCTACTATTCCACCAGTTCTATATGGTGACCATGTCAGACTAAAACAAATAGTTTTAAATATCTTAACTAATGCTGCAAAATATACTAATGAAGGATATATTGAATTTAAAGTAGATTCCGTTCAAAAAGATGGTGTTTGTCGTTTAATTATTTCGGTAGAAGATACAGGAATTGGTATAGCTAAAGACAAAATTGATAAATTATTTACAAAATTTGAACGTTTTGATGAAGAAAAAAATATTACCATAGAAGGAACTGGACTTGGTATGGCAATAACTAAAAAATTAGTAGAATTAATGAATGGAACTATCGTTGTTCAAAGTGAATATGGAGAAGGATCTAAATTTACAGTAGCAATTGACCAAGTTATAGTGGAAGGAAAAACAAGTCTAGAACCTAAAATACAACCTAAGAAAAAAATAGATACAGTTGAATTTTTAGATGCTGAAGGAACAGATGAAAATACTAAAAAACGTCTTCTTATTGTCGATGATAATAAATTAAATCTAAAGGTTGCCCTAAGACTTTTATCACATTATAACTTTGAAATAGATGAATTAACCAGTGGTATAGATTGTATTGAAAAAATAAAATCTGGGGCTCACTATGATTTGTTATTACTAGATGACATGATGCCAAAAATGAGTGGAGTTCAAACATTACAAAAGTTAAAAGAGTTACCTAATTATAACATTCCAACAGTTGCTCTAACCGCAAACGCTTTATCTGGAATGCGTGAACAATATATAGCAAAAGGATTTGATGATTATCTTGCCAAACCGATAGAAAAAGAAGAACTAGACAAAATTCTTGCTAAATACTTGTAATAATAATATAATCTAAATAGAGAAGGTGAAAAAATGAATGATGTAAATTATCTACTAAATAATGGAGTAGACGTAGAAAAAAGCTTAGAACTTTTTGGAGATATTGAAACATATAATGCTAGCATTCAAGACTTTGTAACAGATGCATCTGAGAAACTAGCTAAATTAAGAACTTTTAAAGAAAGTGGAGATATGGCTAATTATGCAATAGAAGTCCACGCTTTAAAAAGTGACTCTAAGTATTTTGGATTCACTAGATTAGCAGAACTTGCTCTTGATCAAGAAATGAAGAGTAAAGAAAATAATATGTTTTATATCAGTGAACATTTCCCTGAATTAGAAAAAGAAACATTAAGAGCTCTAAATATAGCCAAAGTCTACCTTGGTAACGAGGCAGAAACTGTAGAGGTAATTGATGAACCTAAAGAAAATACTATCAAAGAAAAAACAATCCTTGTTGTAGATGACTCAGAGGTTATTAAAAAATTTATTCAAAAATTATTTGATAATGAATATGAGGTTTTAGTAGCAAGCGATGGTAAAGAAGCTATGAACGTTATTCAGCAAGGAATGTATAATAAACTTGTAGGTGTTTTTCTAGATTTAAATATGCCAAATGTTAATGGATTCCAAGTATTAGAATTCTTTAGAGAAAATGATTTATTTTCCAAAATACCAGTCTCTATTATTACCGGTGTAGGATCTGATGAGTTAGTAGCTAAAGCTTATGAATATCCAATTGTAGATGTTTTAAGAAAACCATTTAACGAAAGAGATATTAAATTAATAGTAGAAGAAACTGTCAGTAAGTATATGGGATAAATATCAATTAATTAAATAAAAATTATTATTGAGGAAACTATTAAGTAGTTTCTTCTTTATTTGAATTTACACATTTATGTAAAGTTTATTTTATAAGTAACTATTTATTTGACTACTAAATATAATAAGGTATAATATTAAAAGAACGAGGTGTTAAGATGAATTATAATCTTTATAAACAAGCAAGAAAAAAAATGCTAATTAAAAATATCATTTTTATGAGTGTCATAATTGGTTTGGCATTAGTTTCTACCTATAAAATTTATGATAAATTTCAAGATGAAAGAGATAAGATTAGTAATTCATCATCTCTAGCAGTTACTTTTCATGACAAAGCCGGTGAAAAAGTAGCGATTACTAAAATAACACCTGTAACTGACTCAGTAGGTTTGTCATCTCGTGCCTATAGATTTACAATCAAAAACAATACCGCAACTAAAGTAAAATACGCTGTTAAGATAGTACAAGATAACAAATTATATAAAAAAGATAAATGTGGAGAATACAAGATACCATTAAATATTATTAAAGTAGGAATTCATACTAAAGGACAAGTTAGTGATATTTATAATTTAGACGATTTAGATAACAATGTTATTGTTAACAAAGTAATTGGCCCTCAAAAAGAAGAAGAATACACATTACGTTTTTGGATATCAAAAAACACTTTAACTCAAGAAGCTGATATGCATTTCCATGGAATTATAGAAGTTGTAGAAGATGGAAATGATGTTGCCAAAGCTAATTAGATAAGAAGAACCATTATCTTCTTATTTTTTTGTTAACAAATGAAGAAATTGTGCTAAAATATAAAGTAAAATTTAATTAAGTGTGCTATACCATAAATGGAGTGATTTTTATGACAGAAAAATATATTCAAAAAATAGAAAAAGATATTGATAATGACTTTAAATTTATAAAAAGCGATATTATTGATTTAATAGATTTAAAAGAACTAGAAACCGCTAACGCTAATTATGATTGTTTCAAGGATGAAGTATATAAACAAATTTACATTCTAATATTGTATAATTTCTTTCAAAACAACTTAGAAGAGATGAACCTTTTTTGCAAAACACTTAAAAATAATAAAAATTCATACCATAAATTATCATCTTTAATTAATCAATGTGAAGATAATAATCGTTTCAAATTATTTATGTATTTATCTAATAATGACACTATAAAAGTTATAGTTGAACAATTAATAAAAGAAGATTGTATTTTTGAAAAAAGTCTTATAAAAGAAGATATAGAAGATAGTTTGATAGAGTATATTAGTTTTTATTGTACTATCAATAGTATACCTTATATAGATATTATTCCTACAAGAAGCAATGACTTAATAAATGATATAGCGAAAGTTTATTTACAAGAAATATCGAAAATACCTCTATTATCTTCCGAAGAGGAGTTAAGCTTAACAACTAGCTATATCGAGACTAGAGATAAAGATATAAGAGATAAAATCATAGAATCTAATCTAAAACTAGTAGTAAATGTAGCTAAAAAAAATATCGATAAGGGATTAGAATTTATTGATCTAATAGGTGAAGGAAATATTGGTTTAATGAAAGCTGTTGAAAGATTTGATCCTAGTATGGGGTTTAAATTCGCAACATACGCCACTTGGTGGATTAATCAGTCAATTCAAAGGGCAATCAAAAATCAATCTAGAAATATTAGAATTCCAGTCGCCGTCGTAGAAAAAATGCAAAAGTATTTGCAAACCATAAGAAAAATAACTGAGAAAGAAGGAAGAGTCCCTAGTGATCAGGAAATGGCTAATACCTTAAATGTTCCCTTAGAAAAAATATTAGAGTATAAAAGACTATTAAATGATACTATTAGCTTAAGTGAAATAGTTAAGGATTCCAATAATAAAGATATTGAGTTAATTGAAACTATAGAAGATAAATCCAACATTTTAGTGTATAACAATTTTGCTGAAAAAGGTGAATTAGAAGAAGCTTTAAAAAAAATGCCTATTAAAGAGGCTACGGTTTTGAGATTAAGATATGGATTAAATCCTGAACAGAAATGTTATTCCCAAAATCAAATAGCAAAAATCTATCCTCAGCTTGGGCTTTCACAAGATAAAGTTACACATCAAAGAATTAGTCAGTTAGAGATAAAAGGACTTCAAAAACTAAAAGATATTATAACAGCAAAACCTAAAACTAAAAAAACTAGAACAAAGAAATCTCAAGCACATGATCATGAAAAGATTAAAAAACCGCAAGGAGCTTTAAAAAATACCGATATAAAAATGTTAAGTTTTCTAAGAAGTTGTAGCGGTACGGATATTAAAGTAATAGAAGATTTTCTAGGAGAAGAAGAGTTAGCTATGCTAAAAAAATATTTTGGTGATGACTTAGCCAACCCTGTTTTAAATAGAAAAACAAACTATGAAGATGTTCTACATATAAAAAGAGTAATATTTCCTAAAATATATGGTTTATACATAGATGGCTATATTATGAATGAATCATCCCTAGTTTTAAAAAGAAAATAGAAATTTGTAGGACCTATTGTTTTATCAATATAAATTTGATATTCTTATATAAAGGTTAGGTGATAAAAATGAAAATATTAGTAACTGGTGGAAATGGTTACATAGGATCACACACATGTGTGGAATTATTAAATAATGGTTATGAAGTAGTTATCTTAGATAATTTCTCTAACAGTAAAAGAGAAAATCTTTCAAAAATAAAACAGATTACAGGCAAAGACTTTACATTCTATGAAGGCAATATGATAGATGAAGATATTTTAGATAAAATATTTACTGAAAATAAAATTGATGCAGTTATCGACTTTGCTGCTTATAAGGCAGTTGGTGAGTCAGTAGAAAAACCAGTTGAATACTATACAAATAATGTTTCTACGGTATTAGTATTACTGGGCGCTATGAAAAAGTATAATGTTAAAAAACTTGTCTTTTCATCAAGTGCTACAGTATATGGAGATCCAGAAGTATTGCCGATAACAGAAGATTGTAAAACAGGAAATACCACAAATCCATATGGTACATCAAAGCTATTCGTTGAACAAATATTAAAGGATTTATATAAATCAGATAATACATTTGATATTGCAATTCTTAGATATTTTAACCCAATTGGTGCCCATTCATCGGGTCTTATTGGTGAAGAACCTAATGGAATTCCGGCTAATTTATTACCATATGTTTCAAAAGTTGCTAGTGGCAAATTAGAATGTTTATCTGTTTTCGGAAATGACTATAATACTAAAGATGGTACTGGAGTAAGAGATTATATTCATGTTGTTGATTTAGCTATTGGACATATTAAAGCCCTAGAAAAATTAAATAAAGAAGGTAAGGGTCTATTTATCTATAATCTAGCAACCGGTACTGGATATAGCGTATTAGATATAATAAATACCTTTGAAAAGGTAAATAATGTTAAAGTAAATTATAAAATAGTAAACAGACGTCCAGGAGATATCGCTGCTTGTTATTCAGATCCAACAAAGGCTAAGGAAGAATTAGGTTTTGTTGCCACAAAAACTCTTGAAGATATGTGTCGTGACCTTTGGAATTATGAAAAAAATAATTAAGAGTTCTAGCCTATGTTAGAACTTTTAATTTTGCTATTTTTACGTTTTAAAGAAAGTGAATTATTGTAAATTTCCTTAGAGAAACACAATCAAAAGAAAAGAAATTAAGCCTAATTTTACCAAATCTTAGATTTTTCTTTTTTTCAATTTTTTGTTATATCCATTTCAAGGAGAAAAATATATGCAAGAAAAAAAGAAATTTTATACATGTAAGTATGATCGAGCCTTTAAAGAAGTTTTCATGAAAGAAGATAATAAAGATATACTTACTAATTTATTAGAGGAAATACTAGAAGTAAAAATAAGTAATATTGAAATTTTAAACGTAGAACGCAATAGTGACAATATAAAACTAAGAAGAAAAATATTTGATCTTAATCTAAATACTAACATAGGAAAAATTCAATTAGAAGTAAATGCCTATTATAAAAGTTATACTAGGATAAGAAATATGGCCTATATTTGTGATACTTACTCACATTACGTTTTAGAAGGAAATGACTATAATATTGATACTCAAATTATTCAAATAAATTTTAACTATGGTTTTAGTTTTAAAAGTAATAGGTTATGCCATATATATAAGATAAAAGATCAAGATAACAATCTATTAGTAAAAAACTTTACAGTATATGAGTTCGATATGGATAAATATAAAAGCCTATGGTACAATAAAAATATAAAAGAGATAGAGAAAAATAAGTATATAATTATGTTGGACCTTAACCCAGAAGAGCTAAAATCTCTATCAAATAAAGATAGGATGGTGAATAAATATATGTCTGAACTTAAAAGAATAAATGAAAATCCAAAATTTAGAGAATATATGAGTGCAGAAGAGGATAACCGTAAAATTGAAAATACATTACGCCGTGAAGCTATTGAAGAAGGTTTTCAAGAAGGCCTTGAAGAAGGAATTGAGCAAGGAATTGAGCAAGGAATTGAGCAAGGAATTGAGCAAGGAATTGAGGAAGGAAAAGAAAAAGCCAAAATAGAGGTTGCCAAATCCATGCTAGAAAATAAAATTGATCCAAAGATAATAAAGAATTGCACAGGATTATCAATAGAAGAAATAAATAATTTGTAGTTTTTTAGCACTCATAATTGACAAGTGCTAAAAGTAGTGCTACTATTTAATTGTTAGAGTTATCTAACAATTTTTTAAGAAAGAGATGAAATTTGTGAAGAAAAAACAATTTAAAGCAGAATCTAAAAAATTACTAGATATGATGATTAATTCAATTTATACTAACAAAGAAATATTCTTAAGAGAATTAATATCAAACGCTAGTGATGCTATTGATAAACTATATTATAAGTCATTAACTGATAAGAATATCAAAGTAAAAAAAGAAGATTTAGAGATTCGTATAAACTTAGATAAAGAAAATAGAACCTTAACTATTACTGATAATGGTATTGGTATGAATGAAGAAGAACTTGAGAATAATTTAGGTACAATTGCCAAAAGTGGTTCTGAATTATTTAAAGAAAATAATGATAAAAAGAAAGATATTGATATCATAGGACAATTTGGTGTAGGATTCTATTCTGCCTTTATGGTAAGTGATAAAGTTGTAGTAAATAGTAAAAGTATAGAAAGTCCTAAGGCCTATACTTGGACATCAACTGGTGCTGATGGTTATAGTATTACAGAATCAGACAAGAAAGATAACGGAACAGAAGTAATTTTATATTTGAAGGAAAGCAATGAAGATGTTAGCTATGAAGAGTTTCTAGAAGAATATACTATTAAAAATTTAGTCAAAAAATACTCTGATTATATCCATTACCCAATTAAGATGATGGAAGAAAAGAAAATCAAGAAAGAAGATAGTGACAAAGAAGAAACGATAAAAGAAGATGTTACTCTTAACAGTATGATTCCACTTTGGAAAAAACAAAAGAAGGATGTTACAGAAGAAGAGTATAATGACTTTTATACCGATAAATTTTATGATTATGAAAAGCCACTACGTGTAGTAAGAAGTGAAGTAGAGGGAAGATGCAGTTACACAAGTCTTTTATTTATCCCATCTCATGCTCCATTTGACTATTATAGTAAAGATTATGAAAAGGGACTTCAACTATATTCAAAAGGTGTCATGATTATGGATAAATGTAGTGAGTTACTTCCAGATTACTTTAGCTTTGTAAAAGGTTTAGTTGATAGCGAAGATATATCTTTAAATATCTCAAGAGAAACACTACAAGAAAATTATCAAATAGAGTTAATTGCAAAAAGTCTTGAAACAAAAATTAGAAAAGAACTAGAAAATATGCTAAAAGAGGATCGAAAAGATTATGAAAAATTCTTCAAAGACTTTGGAATGCAATTAAAATATGGAATTTATAGTAGTTATGGCATGAAAAAAGATATCTTACAAGATCTACTACTATATACATCATCAAAAGAGAAAAAATTAGTAACCTTAAAAGAATATGTTGCTAACATGAAAGAAGACCAAAAAAACATTTATTATGCTTGTGGTGAAAGTATTGATAAAATAGATTTACTTCCACAAGTAGAATCTGTAAAAGATAAAGATTATGAAATCCTATATCTAACAGATTATATGGATGAATTTGTAATTAAATCACTTCAAGAATATGAAGGTAAAAAGTTTATTAACGTTGCTGATGAAAAGATGGATTTAGATACAGAAGAGGAAAAAGAATCATTACAAAAAGCCAATGAGAGTAATAAAGACATGTTTACAAAAATGAAAGAGTACTTATCAGATAAAGTATCAAATGTCCAATTTACACATAGATTAAAAAACCATCCAGTATGTTTAACTACTAAGGGTGAGGTATCAGTAGAAATGGAAAAAGTATTAAATGCTATGCCAAATAATCAAAATATCAAGGCTGATGTTGTTATGGAAATAAATGAGAGTCACGAAATTAGTAAGAAACTTGAGAAATTATATAAAGCAAAAGATTATGAAACATTAGAAAAATATACTAAAATATTATATGCTCAAGCAAGACTTATTGAAGGTTTAAGCATTGAAAATCCAACGGAGATTAGTAATTTAGTCTGTGAAGTATTGACAAAATAATATTTAGAAAGCAGGGCATAATTAATTATATGACCTGTTTTTTATGTATCAAAAAAAATTATTCAAATAAAAGATAACTAAAATTAAAAAAGCTTTCTCAAAGAAGTTAATAAAAATTTGATTTTTATTAATTTGATTTGGTATAATACAGTAAGAGGTGATATAGTGGCAAAGATAGAATTTACACCAAAAGGTGTATGCTCATCAAAGATTATTGTAAGTTGTGATGAGAATGATGTAATAAAAGATGTAAAATTTATTGGCGGTTGTCCAGGTAATACTATGGGAGTTTCTATATTATGCAAAGGAAAAACTATAGATGAAGTAATAAATAAATTGGAAGGTATTGATTGTAGGAATAGAAAGACATCATGCCCTGATCAATTAGCTCAGGCTTTAAAAGAGTTAAAAAAAGAAAAAGTAAAGTAAGGAGTTATATATGAAAAAATTTTTAGACGAGTTTAAACAGTTTATATCAAAAGGAAATGTAGTAGACTTAGCTGTAGGTGTTATTATAGGTGGAGCTTTTAGTAAAATAGTTTCTAGTTTAGTAGATAACATCATAATGCCTATTATAGGAGTTATTTTAGGTGGTGTTGATTTTTCTGGACTATCAATTACATTCCATGGAGCTTCTATAAAATATGGTTTATTCATTCAAAATGTAGTGGATTTTCTAATTGTTGCTTTTTGTATATTTACAGTAATTAAAATTTTAAATTCATTTGATAAAAAGATTAAAAGTAAAATAGAAAAAGAACAAAAAGAGCAGAAAGAAAAAGAACCAGAAATGACAAAGGAAGAACGTTTATTAACAGAAATTAGAGATTTATTAAAAAAACAATCAAAGGAAGATAAAAAAACAAAATAATATCATAATAAAGTAAGGAGCTAGGATAAGATGAATGAAGAAATAACAAGATTAACAAAAATGAATCAAAATATAAATAGTAATGGAGAACAAAATACATATGATATAAAAAGCAAACGTATTAGTATTTTAGACACTTATGGTGAAAACTTTATAAAAAAAGAATTCATCACTAATCCAGCTATAGGAAGAGAAAAGGAATTGAAGGAGTTAATGCTTATCCTGCTTACTCCTGATAAATCAGCTATTTTAACTGGTAAGCCTGGTGTTGGAAAAACTTCTATAGTTGAAGGACTTGCATACTTAATTCAAAAAAGACAAGTTCCTAATCAATTACTAAATTATCAAATAATAAAAGTTAATACTTCTGCCTTACTTGGTATAGATCCAGTAACCGGTGAATCAAAGATTCAAAACTTAATAGAAGAGTTGAAAAACTATGAACATTTAATTTTATTTATAGATGAAATACATACCTTAATGGGTTCAAAAGGAGAAGCCCTAGACTTTGCCAATATGTTTAAACCAGGTCTTGATAGAGGTGATATAAAAGTTATTGGTGCTACAACAACAGAAGAATATGAAAGATATATCTTAAGAGATAAAGCCTTTGTTAGACGTTTTCAAAAAGTAATTGTTGAAGAACCAACTAGGGAACAAAATATTCAAATATGTTTAGGAACACTTCCTAAAATAGAAAAAAGGACAGGAGCCGAGATGATGTATTCTAACTTTGTTAAACAAACAATGATGGAATTTCTAACCGATATCACTAGTGAATATAAAAGAGTATATGAAATAGGTTCTAGATATCCCGATGTAACTCTAACCTTAATTCAAGATGCCTTCAGTTATGCTATGTTTGATAACCGTAAATATGTAAATGTCCTAGATTTTAGAAAAGCAATTGAAAACTGTAAAAATATATATCCAGATGTTATTACTAAATCGTTGCCAATCTTTGATGAAACCTTTAGAGGAGAAATTGAAGATGCTAGATTAAGTATGATTAATTAGAACTAGAAATAGTTCTTTTTTTATAGATTTTTCTTGACAAAATTCGACAAAAAGCATATACTATACTGGTATACCAAATTGGTATATCTGTATAGAGGTGACTGATATGGAAAAAAAAGAAGTTGTAATAAATACAGCCCGTGAATTATTTACAAAGTATGGTTACAAAAAAGTATCCATGGATGAGATAGCAAGAACCTCTAACGTAACTAAGAAAACAATTTATTCTTACTTTAAAGATAAAGATGAATTGTTTAGATATTTTATTGAAGAAGAACTTATCAATATGAAACAAAAGATAGAAGCAAAAATAAATAATGAAAGTTTTACCGATAAAGTATCAACTATTATGTTAGAAATCTTAAATCTCAGAAAAAATAGTGCTTTATTAGAATCTATTATTAAAGATTGTAACACATCAAGTAATAATGCTATGCAAAATATGTCATTTTCAAATTATTATGACTCAGAGATAATTAATTATCTTGAAACAAAAATAAATGAGGAAATAGATCAAAAAAACATCAAAAAATGTAATGCTCATTTAACAGCTTTTATTATCTATAAAGTTTGTTTATCAATCTTATTTGAATATGATGAGCCAATAGATGAGAAAACAATTACTAAAGAAATTACCACAATCTTAAAAGATGGTCTATTTAATTAGGAGGGGATATCGTGAAAGAAAAAAAGTTTTTTAATTATGTTATTATAGCGGCAGTTTTAATCATACCGTTCATGTACAGTTTCTTTTACTTAAAAGCCTATTGGAATCCATATGGTGAAGGAAACATTGATAACATACCAGTTGCCATTGTTAATAACGATGAGGGTGATAACGGAGAAAAAGTTATTACTAATATCAAAAACTCTAAAAAATTAAAGATAAGTACAGTTAGTGATGAAAAAGCATCAGATGGTCTTTATAATAAAAAGTATTACGCAGTAATTACTATTCCAAAAGATTTTTCTGAAAGTATGGAAAGTGCATCTACCACAAACAAAAAGCACGCAACTATTACATATGCACCAAACCAGAAATCTAATTATCTAGCTAGTCAAATTATCAATAATGTAGTAAGTGCTGTAGAAAAAAATCTTGATAATACTGTAAATTCTACTATTGTAGACAGCCTAGCTTCTACAATAAAAGATGTACCATCAAAATTAGAAACTATTTCAAATGGCTTTGAACAATTAGAAGAAGGTACTACAAAACTTCAAGATGGAAGTAATAGTTTAGCTAATGGTACTAATAGTTTAAAATCAAACTATGAAGAGTTTAATACAGGTATCAAAAATATCAAAGATGGTATAGAAACTTTAAATAGTAGTACTGCTAATTTTTCAAGTTTAAGTTCTGGGTTAAATGAATTAGTAACAGGAACTGCCAACTTAAAAGCTGGTAATGATCAATTTAGTACTGGTTTTAATGCTTATGTTTCAGGGGTAAATACTGCCTTAAACTACACAGATAGTCTAGTAACATTAATTAATACAAGTATCTGTCCAAAAGTTCAAAATAACACAGCAACTAAAGAAGAAATCAAAATGTGTGCAATCGCTCAAGGAATGTCAACACCATCTGAAAAAACAGGTAACACAACAACGATTAATTATTTAAAAATAAGTGGTCAAAAATTACAAAACGCTAATACAAGCGTATCAGCTGGAATAAATGAATTAAATAACAAAGTAACACCATTATTATCAGTTAATGATAAAATAAAACAGTTACAAGGTGGAGTTAATACCTTATTAAATGGTGCTAACACACTATATGATTCATCACTTCAGATAAGAAATGGTATTGCAACATTAAATGATGGAGCAACAACCCTAAATGCTGGTATTAAAACTTTAAATAGCAGTGTCAAAGGTGCTAAAGAAGAATTAAATACAAATATTACAACAACAAAAGAAGAAGTTAAAAAAGTAGATAACCTATCTGACTACAGTAAAGAACCAGTAACAGTAAAAACAAAAGCTGTAAATGAAATATCAAGTTATGGTACAGCATTCTCACCATTCTTTATATCTATATCTTTATGGGTAGGATGTCTAATGATGTATATTGTTCTTTACTACGATAAAGAAGAAAGATTTAAAAAGCTAAGTATTAGTAATAAAAACCGTCTTCAAAGAACATTATGCTACCATGGTCTTGCAACATTATCAGCAATCATTCTAGGAATTCTACTTATGACTTTACTAGATTTTGAAATAACAAATATTTTCTTATATTTCATTTCAATTATTTTAGTAGCTAATACATTTATGGCAATTATTGAAACACTAATTATTAACTTCAAAGATATCGGTAAGTTTATTGCCTTAATATTATTAGTATTACAATTAGCTGCAGCCGGCGGTACATTCCCAATTGAAACAGTAACAAAAGGATTTAGATTCTTAAACCCAGTATTACCAATGACATATACTATAAATCTTTTAAGAGAAAGTCTTGTTACTATTGAAAAGAGTCTTTTAACAAAAAATATTTTAGTTGTAGTAGCAATCATGATTGTATTTATGACTATTAATATTATTGTTGATATTACTAAACAAAAAAAAGAAAGTAAATAGATCAAAAACTTCAGGAAATATTTCTTGAAGTTTTTTTGTTTCTAAAAAAAGATTTGTCACATCTCCTAATTTTTTGTATAATAATATTAATGAGATAGAAAATGAAAGGTTGTAATTCATCTTAAGCGCCTGAACTAAACAGTTGACGAGGATTGTAGTTATCGAATATTCGGCGGATGCTACAACGGATTGAAGGTTCGTTAGATATATTTTAAAAAGTAAAAACAATATTACAACAAAGAATATATCCACTTAATATTTTTTTATAGTGGAGGAATTTATTTATGTGTGGAATCACAGGTTATATAGGAAAGAAAAAAACAACAGAAGTTTTACTTAATGGGTTATATGCCCTTGAATATAGAGGATATGATTCAGCCGGAGTTGCGATATCCGATGGCAAAAATTTAGAAATTATTAAAAGTGTTGGAAGAGTAAAAGAACTTGAGGCAAAAATTAATAAAGAAGATAAGTTAAATAGTTTATATGGTATTGCTCATACTAGATGGGCAACCAATGGTGAAGCAAATCTTGTTAATGCTCATCCACATAAGGTAGGAAAAATTACCTTAGTTCATAATGGTATTATTGAAAATGCCGATACTTTAAAAGAAGAATTAGAACAAAAAGGCTACAAATTTAATAGTGATACAGATAGTGAAGTAGCCGCAGCTATGTTAGATTATAAATTAAAAGATAATGATATACTAACAGCTATCAAATTAACAACTGAAATACTTACCGGTAGTTATGCTTTTGGTATTATGGTTGAGGGTGATAATAGTCTATATGCATTAAGAAAAGATAGTCCATTATTAATTGGTATTGGAGATTGCGAAAACTTTTTAGCTAGTGATATTACAGCTATTATAAAATATACTAACAAATATATTTTATTAGATGTTGGAGATATCGCTGTTCTAACTAGTGATACTTGCAAAATTTATCATGATGGAAAACCTATCGAAAAAGAAATACTAATATCAGATAGTAAAGGTGTAGATAATAGTAAGAATGGTTATAAACATCATATGTTAAAAGAAATCATGGAAGAACCAGTAGTCTTAAATAATCTTATTGAAAGATATAAAAATGAAGCAAACAGAAGTGAACTTGATCTTTCAAAATATGAACAAATAGATATAGTAGCGTGTGGTTCAGCAATGTATGCTGGATTAGTTGGTCAAAATCTTTTTGAAGAATATGCCAATATAAAAGTAGATGTTTATCCAGCTAGTGAATATCGTTATAAGAAAAAACTTTATGGAAAAAATCCTTTAGTTATTTTGATATCACAATCAGGAGAAACAGCTGATACTATCGCCGCAATGCGTGAAGCTCATAAATTAGGAATTGAAACATTAGGTATTGTCAATAATCCAGATTCAACCATAGCAAGAGAATGTGATAGAAAAATACTAACTAATGCTGGTGTTGAAATAGCTGTTGCCACTACTAAAGCCTATATTTTACAAGTGTGTGTATTATCTTTAATGGCTCTAGAAACTGCTAAGGTAAAGAAACTAGTTCAAGGCGATGAAGATTATAAGGCATTTGAAAAGTTACCAGCTTTATTAAAAAGTGTATTAGATAATAATAGTTACTACGAAAAAGTGGCAGACTCAATTTATCAAAAAGAATCTTGTTTCTTTATTGGTAGAGGAATAGATTACGCCATTTGTATGGAAGGAAGTCTAAAATTAAAAGAAGTATCATATCTTCATAGTGAAGCATATCAAGCAGGAGAATTAAAGCATGGTACTATCTCTTTAGTAGAAGAAAATATGCCTGTATTATGCGTTATCACTAATAAAGCCTTAAAAGATAAGAGTATTTCCAACTTAAAAGAAACAGAGGCAAGAGGAGCTTTCGGAATAGTTATAACTACTAAAGATTTAGATGATTTTGAAGATTATACTAAAATAGTTGTTCCAACAACATCTATGTTTACTCAAAGTATGTTAGTAGTACCAGCACTTCAACTTTTATCTTATTATGTAGCTCTAAAAAGAGGCTGTGATATAGATAAACCTAGAAATTTAGCTAAGTCAGTAACAGTAGAATAAGGGTTAAATTAATTAACCCTTTTCTTTAATTTAGAAGGGATTAATATGTTTAAAAAAAATGTTTATGAAGAGTACAACAAATTAATAGTTAATAATATCAAACTTCCATTAGAAGATAATGAAGTACCACAGGGAATTTGTAGAGTGAATAATACTATATTAGTATCATGTTATATGGATAACCATGAACAATCTAGAGTATTAATGTTAGACTTAGATGGAAGTAGAACCAAAACCATTATATTAAATAATAAAGCTCATGTTGGTGGAATTAGCTATGATCAAAAACATAATTTAATATTTATTTGTGATACTAAAGGGAAAATAAGTTCTTATCCTTATCATGAATTCATTAACGAAAATTATATTCATCAGAAAAAGTATGATGTCTCAGCAAATTCTCTTGGAGGAGATCTACTAATAGAAGACGGTAATTTAGTTTGTTCCTATCTTACCTGTTATGACCAAAAATTATATGTTGGCAGTTTCAATAAAACAAAAAATGGTTTAATTAAAGTTTATGATATCTTACGCAAGGAAGAGGGCATAACGCTAAAATATCTTTATGAATTTAAAGTTCCAAGAAAAATTCAAGGAATCACTTTTAGTAAGATAAATGATACCCCACATATGATTTTAAGTTCTTCTTATGGCAGAAAAAATAATAGTAAGGTTTTAATATTCCCGATTTCAAAAACCAATACTTATCTGAATCCTACTTATTCCTTTTGCTGTCCTCCCATGTTAGAACAAATATCTGTTGATAATAACAATGATATTCTCTTCCTTTTTGAAAGTTCTTCTTCTAAGTATAGAAAAACTGCCAAGACGGTTACAGATAAAGTAACTTTTATTAACTTAGAAAAACTAAAAAATTAAAAAAGTGCATAAAACATATTGCCAAAATACAACTTTATTGATAAAATAATTGTTGTATTTACATGGCGGTATTGGTGAAGTGGTTAACACGCTAGTTTGTGGCACTAGTATGCAAGGGTTCGATTCCCTTATACCGCCCCATTGTGAAATCTGCTCGAATTTTTCGAGTTATGATAAAAAGCTAATTCAAATTGGATTAGTTTTTTTGTGTTATTAAAAACTATCCCTTTAAACAGAAATGATGGAAACAATAGTAAAATTTGCTTACGCTATTAAAAGTAGATATTAGACGATTATTTGATGATTATAATTGCTTTAACAAAATAGCATAAATACTTTTAATAATTTTCCAATTATGGTATAACTAAAACAGATTATGTATCATTCAATAGAATGATATTTTTATGTTAGGAGAATGTTTATGAAAAATTCAACTATTAAACAGCACAAGCAAATTGGTAAGGAACTTATTCCACCGTTTATGCAGGAACCCATAGGTAGTGTTATACATTTGTGTTCTTGGCCTAAAGAAAGATTACCAGAATATGTATGGATTGGTTTATTACGTGATTCATGTATTAATAAAACTGATTTTTTTAATAAATTTTATTATTTAAAAGAATATATGCGTCAAACATTTAACGAACCTTGTGATAAATTTTCTTTAATTTTGAAATTAGATTCGACGAAAAAAAAAGAATTATATAATAAAATAAAAGAAATATTTGGTAATAATGTTTTAGATCCAATTATAGTAGTCTCAAACTTTGATAAGGAAACAAGAAAATCATTTATAGATAAATCTAAATCTAATAATCAAAGAATTGATAAGTTAGTAGATATTATTGAAAAAATGTATGATAAGCATAGCGATTTTGCTATGGATGTAAAATATAGTGCATTAATACTAAAAATTAATACAATTTATTTTCGAAAACAAGATATGATAATAAAAGATGCTATTCAAAAATATCCTTCAACTAAAGAAGATGATCCATTACTTGATACATATAAAATAAGTTTATCCAGTGTAGAAGAAATAGATTTTTTCGAAAGTAATTATGAATATTCAAAATATTTTTATGAGGAGATGTATTTAATGACTGATTGTAAACCTAAAATACTTATATATCCAGAAAATTCCAATAAGGAATTATTAATAAATAAAATCAAGGAATTAAAAAAATTAATATTGAAATCCGAAGAGATAAAAGCAGATGATAAAAGAGATGTGATTATAGGAAATATAACTTATGTTTATAAAATTATGAAGGAAATAATAGATAATGAATTATACACATCTATAACATCTAGATTGGTTTTAAGAACTATAGCAGAAATAATAATTAACATAAAGTTTTTGTGTTCCCAAGAAAAAAATAATCCCGATATATGGGAAGCATTTAAAGATTATGGCAGTTCAAAATATAAAATGATTTATAAAAGAATAGAAGAAGGTACTACATTAAGTGATAATTGTACTCATTTTGATGAAACAATATTAAAAATATTAGCTAATGAAACGAAAAGTGAAGAATTTTTAAAAGTAAGTTTTAAAGATTTTGCTGATAAAAATGTAAGACAAAGATTTATTGAAGTAGATGAAAAAGATTTATATGATACATATTATGATTATGATACTTGCTTTTCACATGGATATTGGGGAGCTATTAGAGAAAGTTCATTATTAATTTGTGATAATCCTGCTCATAATTATCATAGTGTTGCAGATACAGAATGTGAGCAAAAATTAGTTAATTGCTGTAATGATTTAATATTTTTGTTAGATAAAATAATATCAATTATGAATGATGAAATAGGTGTGAAATAATGATTGAAAATATAATTGCTTATCAAAGAGAATACTTTGAAATAATTAATGAGTTCAAAAAAAATGAAAATACATATGATGATTACTTATTGCTATTAGATAAAATAGAATTATTATTAAAGAGAAATAAAAAAACCATAACAAACTTTTTAAAATTAAATAATTCTGATTATTTATATTACGGCGGTGCAACATATTTTGATAATTATTCTATGGAAATAAATCCTGTTACTTTCTCTGGAAAAAAAATAATAATCTCAGAACCATTACTAAAATTATCCCCATTTCTAGAGCTAAATGATTTTTTTGATTTTGATAGAATTAAGGAAATTTTAGACAATTCAATAGACAATACTCTTAAACTAAAAGATAAAATGTTAGATGCAACAATTATATATATTAACCCCAATGATTACATTTTAGAAATTAAAGAGGATATTTATAAAACCGCTAGAGATATTACTATTCAATATATAAATGAAAATTTAGAAACAGACTACAATGATGTTGATGATTTTGTTCATGACAATAATGGATTATCATTTAAAGAATTAGATGAAAAATATCCAAAACTAAATAATATTCTCTTTACAGTAGATTCAACCCTTAAAATGTCATTAAAAGAAAAAATTATCCAAGGATACATAGATTGTGGTATAGATAAAGAAAAAATAAAAGATATGAGTGCTATTGAACAAGTAATATTTACGTTTATTGGTTTATTTGGACAAGCATTTGAATTAAAAACAATATCAATCATATTAAAATGTCCATTATATATAACTCGACCAAATGTAATCATGTACTTAAATTGTTTTATTTATGTTGATAATGATGACAAAGAAAGAATATCAGAAAGTAATGTATTATTTGCACTTTATCAAGTTTTAAAAAGTAAAAATCCAGAACAAATTAAATATTGTGGTGATTATAAGAAAATAGTAGAATCTTTATCTAAAAAATATAATTCAATAGATGATTATGTTAATGAATTAAAAAAGATAGTTGATTAATGAAAAAATATGTTATAATATTTATGGGAACTAGTTGTTTATCAATTATTCGCTTTAGGGTTTTAGATAACCCCTGTTTATCGCCTCATATTTTTGAAATATAATCAGACTTTAATAGTCTGATTTTTTCATATAAAAAAAGTTAATAATGAAACTAAAATAATTATTTATTTGATCTAATATTTGTAGAGTAAATTTAATTTTCTAGGAGATATTTTTATGAATATTGAAAAAATAAAAGAGGTTTAATCAGAATGTTATTCTAAAGATTTGTGTTATCCTAAATTTCAAAATGAATAGAATGAGAATAATAAATGTTTAGGGATGTGTGCAATAACAGTATTGATTATTTTGTAGAGATATTTATAAAACTCATATAGATGGAGTCAGTGATTATTTTAATTTAATAGAAGAAAAAATTATAGATTTAACAAAAAATCAATTTAACCATGAAATAGATTATCAGAATTATTAAATTATTAATAGTAAAAAAGTCTTAACTGATGATACTAAAAATTAGTATAATGTATTAAAAGAAAGATTAACAAATAAATTATTGAAATAAGTTAATAAATAAGTTTTTAATTGAATTATAGATGATAATTTGAAAGAAAATTTAGAAACATTTATGATAAAATGTAATAAGGTGATGAATTACATAAAGAAATAATATCAAAATATTATAGAAAATTATAATGATAAGAAGTTATATGTAAAGTGTAGCATTGTTCATATATCGACTAATGTTGATTATCAAAAACGAATAATAAAAAACAAAAGAGTTAACCCAAAAAGCTATTTATAAAAACTTGAAAAAAACATAATTTAAAAAAGGGAATAGATCCTTATAATGATATGTGCATAAATATGGTAATGGAACAGTTATAATAAAACTTTAGAAAAGATATTTTAATGTCATCAAAATATATAGAAATAATTCAGCATTCGTTTTAATATAAAGAAAGTTAACTTTGAATATTTTTATAATATTATTGATATGTTTTTAGAAGATATGAGTCAACAAATAATTTAAATATAATACTAGTCTCTAAAACACACTAATATTACCCAAAAATTTATTTGCACTATAAAATATGTTAAAATTAATTGGTGATTATATGTGTAATGAAATTATAAAAAGAGAAAATAAAAATTGGTCTGCGAAAGAAGATATAATTTTATTAAATAATTACAAACAACTGGGGTATAGTGAAGTAGCTAAACTAGTATCTAGAAGTTCATCATCATGTAGAACTAGGTTATATAGATTAAGAAAAAATAATAAAACACTTAAGTCCCAATATCAAATGTTTAATGAAAAGTGGACCGCGTCACAAGATGATTTTTTAAAAGCTAATTATCCTGATAAAGGAGCAGAATGGTGCAGCAAACACTTAAACCGTTCACCATCATCCTGCATTTCTAGAGCTGGAAAGTTAAAAATTAAAAGAAGTTACCGCTGGTCAAAAGATGAGGATGACATTATAAAAAAATATTATCCTCTGTATGGCATAAATAAAGTGAGCAAACTTTTGAATAGAAATAAAGGAACCTGTTTTCAAAGAGCACATGTACTTGGTGTTAAATATATAAACACTAGTAAATGGAGTGAATCAGAATTAAAATTTTTAAAAAAGTATTATCCTGAAAAAGGTGGGACATTTGTAGCAGAAAAATTAAATAGAAGCTATGTTGCTTGCCACTCTAAAGCTGCCGTATTAAAATTAAAAACAATACCAAAGTGGAGTGAAAATGATAAAAAATTCTTAAAAAAATATTATCCTAAATATGGTGCCACATGGTGTGCTGAAAAATTAAATAAAACACCAAGAAAATGTATAACATATGCCTCTAAGCATAAAATACGCTATATCAATAAAGCCCTATGGACGGAAGAAGAAATTGCCATTCTAAAAAAATACTATCCCATTATCGGAAAATTTGTTAGTGAAATTATTAAAACTAAGAACGAAAAGGCATGTTCTCAAAAAGCCACTAGGTTAAAAATAACTTATACTAAAGATGATAGCTCAGCCGTGGAAAAAATCAAGTCCTATCTCAATAGTCAAAAAATAGTTTATAGGCAGGAAGTAGGATTAGAAGGATGTGTTGACAAAAATCCATTATTATTTGATTTTGCAATATATGAAGATAACAACTTAAAAAAGCTAATTGGTATAATAGAATATGATGGTTCACAACACTTTTTACCTACAACACTTTACAGCGATAAAAAGATTAATGCGAAAGAGGTTTTAGAAATAACACAAAGACATGACCAAATAAAAAATAGGTATTGCCAGAAAAATAAAATTCCAATGCTTAGAATAAAGTACTGCCAAAATAATATCGAAAAATTAGTTGCTGAGTTTTTAAAACACAGAGAAAAATATATAGAATGGTATAATCAAGAGTATTCATTTGAAAAATATTATTCTGAAATAGAAGATGAAGAACTAAAAAAATATTTTATCCATTTTTCAAAATATAAAAACAAAGGTACTAAAAATATTAATCCTAATTTTTGTATAAGCAAATGGTCACAAGAAGATGACTTATTTTTAGAAAAATACTATCCTGATAATGGTAGTGCCTGGGTTTCAAAAAGACTCCATAAAACACAGCAGGCCTGTATAAGTCATGCTAATAAATTAGGTCTTGTAAGAAGCAATCACTGGAAAAGAGAAGAAGATGCATTTGTTTTAAAACATTATTTGTCTAAAGGACCCCTATGGATCTCTAAAAAATTAAAACGAACTAAAAATTCTATTGAACATCGGGCTCATAGATTAGGAGCAGAAAAAAGAATTAAATATTGGACCAAAGAAGAAGATCAAATTCTTCTTTCAAATTGGGATATAAAAAGTGAGAAAGAACTATCTGAAATAATTGGCAGAACAAAGATGTCAATCGGTAATAGAAAAAAGATCTTAAGAAAATATAGAGCCAAAGAAGCAAGTAGTTGAACTGAATTAACTATTATAATATAATAAAATATAAGTTTACGATTCTTAAAAAAGAAATAAATTATATAATATAATGGGAGAAAAAATATGTTAAAAAAAATAAAACACCAAAATAATAAAAAGTTAATTGCTATTTTAATTTGCCTATTTCTAGCTATTACTTCCTTTTGTATTTATATTTCTTTCATTGAAGATGAAGAGAAAAAAGAAAAGCCAATTAATTATAATGATCTAATCGCAACAAATTCAGACAAGAAAAATATGTATGTATCAATAGAAATTGCTGATATTCCATATCAAATAGCGCAAAGAGAAGTTAACTATACATATATAAAATACTATATCTTATATGACAAATCTAACTATATGTATGTTGCAAAGTTAACAGATGAAACATATCAAAAAATAAAGACGGCTTATGAAAAAGATAAAACTAATTTTTCTTATACTTTAACAGGATATATTTACAATACACCAAGTGACTTAAAAAAGCTTATAATAGATGAATTTAATAAAAATACCTCTAATAAAATAACGAAAGATAATTATTCAAACTACTTTGGATCCACTTATTTTGATGATACATATACAAAATTTACTACCGGTATTGCCATTAGCTTAATTATTGTATTTTTAAGTATAGCATCAGCTATTGTCATATTTATTAATTGGTTAATTTGTGCTATAAACACTAAAAAAACATTATCCAAAATAGACTATGATGAAGTAGAGCGTGAATTGGCAAAAACTAGCATGAAAGAATATAAAAAAATAGGCCTATATTTAACTGATAAATATCTAATATCACTTTCTTTAGGATTACACATTTATAACTATAATGATATTTCTTGGATTTATATAGGAAATACTAGTACAAGGTTTGGAAACAAAGTATTTCTTAATATATTTATGAAAAATAAAAAGAAATTCAAAACAAAAAAGGTTGATTACGTGAAAGAAGAAATGCTAGAGGAGGCTCTACAAGAAATATCAACTAAAAATGCTAATATTTTATTAGGATATACCTATGAAAATATGACTAATTATAATAAAAGTAATTAATGGAGGATGTCATGGGAAGAACACGTTTAATAAAAAAATTAAAAAGCAAAGGAATTATATTCTTAATAGCGGGAATAATAATATCTTTAATTAGTACATTAATGTCAGTTGCCTTTATAATCGATGGCCCAAATCCTATATTAATAGCGTTTATTATTATGTTAATATGTGGAATTATCTTTATTTATAATGGTGTTGACTATTTAAAGAAGGAAAATTCAAAATTTATAAAGAAACACCCTGAAATACTTGAACTAGCCGATGATTTAGATATAAATAAAGTATATGAAGATAATTTTATTATCATATCAAATAAAGCTATATCACCCAAAAAAGATATAACAAAAGTTGCAGCACTAGATGATGTTTTAGGAATATATGAAAGTATTCAAAGAACAAATGGAATAGTTACAAGTCATATTATTCGACTAGAACTACGCGATGGAAGATGTGTTACTATTAATGTTTACGCCAAAAAAAGAGAAACTAAAGATAATCTAGTTTTAACAATTAGTAACTATTGCCATAATGCCAAAGTAGGATACTCTAACGAGACGCTATCTTACATAAAAGAACAACGCAAAGAATATAAAGAAAAAAGAAATTAAGACTATCAAAATTAATATCAAGAGGTAGAAAAATGAGTAATATTACAAGAAATGCCATTGTTAATTCCTTCAAATTAATAGCGGCAAAAAAAGAAATAAAGGACATTACTATTCAAGAAATAACAGCTAATTGCGGTTTAAAAAGACAAACATTTTATAATTATTTTCAAGATAAATATGATCTTATTAAATGGATGTATTTAAATGAAGTAGTTTTAAAAATAGAACAAGATGATACATGGATAGAAAAGTATAAAGAGTTATTTAATTACTGCTTAACTAATAAGAATATGGTTTTAAATATTTATAACTGTGAAGCTCAAAATTATTTACTACATTTTATCACTCGTCATTCTAAACCAATAATTAAAAATGTTATAGACCAAAAAAGTTTAGAACTTAATATCGAAGAAGATGATAAAGAGTTCTTATGTTCATTTTATTCAGGTGCTTTAGGCTCTCTCATCATAAACTGGATAGAAAATGGAATGAAAGAGGATGTTAATAATATTATAAATAAAGTACAATTACTTTTAACAGGAAATATAAGTAACTATCTCAAATTGACAAAGAAAGACAAATGTCATTAATTTTGACACTTGTCTTTTTTTGCCTTTTACTATTAAAAGTTAGAATAATAAAATAATAATTGTAATACATAATACAAAGTATTACACATTTATGTATAATTTAAAATAAAAATACAATAATAAAAAAGAAAGGAAATTTATATGACAGAAAAAGAATTAAAAGAAAAGATAAATAAAATTAATGATGAATTGAATAATATAAATGAAAAACTAAAGGATTCAACAGATACCGCTATTATAAAAGGAATGTATGCTAAAGATGAGCTTGATGATAAAATAAAAGAAGCTCGTGAAAAGTTAAATGAAACAAAAACAACACTAAAAGAAAAACAAGCAAAGGGTAAAAAAACATTTACCAATTACCTAAATAAAATAGAAGAAAGTATTAATGAAGGAAGAGCTAAATTAGCCGATAAAAAAGAGGCTAGAGATAAAGCCAAATTAGAAAAATATATAGATGATAGATTAGAATATACATCTGACTGTATCGCCCTTGCTCTACTTGCAGCAGATGAAGCGAAACTTTCTTTTATAGAAGCTTTGGAAGCAGAAGCTGAATACGAAGAATTATATGACGAAGATTAACAGATTTAATATCTGTTTTTTTGTTGCATCAAAATAATTAAATGCTATACTTAATTTAGGAGAAAAATTATGAAAGTATTAACAATTAAAGAACCATGGGCAACCTTGATCATTGATGGTTATAAAAAATATGAATTTAGAAGTTGGAAAACAAAGTATCGTGGCAAAATATTAATTCACGCAGGTATGAGTCTTGAAAAAGACATGTTAAAAAGATTTAAAGACTACAACCTTGAATGTCGCTGCGGGGAAATAATAGGAGAAGCCGAATTAACCGATTGTATATTAGTAGATGAAGATTTTAATGAAAAATTACGTAATATTGATAAAATTGTGTATGGAAAGAGTAATCATGTAGAAAAGTATGCCTGGAAACTTGAAAATATCAAGAAATATAGACACCCCATAAAGATAAAAGGAAAGTTAGGTTTATGGAATTATGAAAAAAGTAATACCAATTAAAACTATATACAAGAATATAAAAATATGTTATAACTAAAATAGGAAAGGAGAGGTGTTTGTGTATTATAGTACAAGTTATTCTACATCAGGATTAGAAAATATTTCATCTGGTACAGTAATTGCAGCTTTAGCGGTTGCTATAGTTTCAATTATTGCTCAATGGAAAATATTTACTAAAGCAGGTAAACCAGGATGGGCAGCAATTATTCCATTCTACAATATGTATACATTATTTGAAGTTGCAGGAATGAATGGTTGGATGTTTTTATTAATGTTACTTCCAATAGTTAACATTGTTATAATGATTATGTTATATGTTAATCTAGCAAAATCATTTGGTAAATCAACTGGATTCGCTGTTGGATTAATATTCTTAAACTTTATCTTTATGTTAATCCTAGGATTCGGTTCTGACCAATATGTAGGAAACAAAAACGCATAAATAGGAAATAAGTAGAAACTCTAAGTGAGTTTCTTTTTAATAAACTATAAGATACAAACAAAAAGAAAAATGATATCACTATTTAAATACATTGAAAAATATGGAAACTTTAACTTTTATGAAAAGGAATTTACAGAAGTAGATAATGTTATTCTATCAGCATTAGCTTATATAGATTTTAATGGAATAGTTTCTAATAATGTAAAAGAAAAGAAAACATTAAAAGATGTTGCTGCATCATTTTTTACCAAATATACTAAAAAAGATATATCAAATAATATTTTATCTATAAAAGAAGCAATAAAAGTATTAGAAAAGATTAAGGACTATAAAAGATATCAAGATCTTCTTTTATATAATTACATCTATGAAAAGAATGAAGAAAAACAATTTTGTGCTATCTGTATTAAAGTAACAAAAGACTTGGTATATGTTTCATATGAAGGAACAGATGAATTAATAAGTGGTTGGAAAGAGGACTTTGAGCTATCATATAAGTTTCCTGTACCATCACACATAGACGCCGTTAATTATCTAAATTCATCTATTAAATGGAATGACAAAAGAATTATTATAGGAGGACACTCTAAAGGCGGAAACTTAGCCCTAATTGCCGCTATGTACTGTAACTTTTTTATCAGAAGAAAAATAATAAATGTTTATAGTAATGATGGACCAGGTATATTAGAAGAAGAACTAAAATCCAAGAATTTAAAAAGAATTAGCAAGAAATATATCCATATCATTCCAAGTTATAGTATAGTAGGTCTTATACTTAATCATCCCAATAATGATAAAGTAATAAAGTCATCTAAAAAAGGAATACTTGCACACGATCTTTTAACATGGGAAGTAGAAGATGACAAATTTATAGAAGATAGGCTAAGTAATTCTAGTATTAGATTTAAAGAAATTACCGATAAATGGTTAAAGGAATATTCAACCAAAGAAAAAGAAGAATTAACTAAGGAGTTATTTTCTATCTTCGAAAGAGAAAACATAACTACATTGTTAGATATCAAAAAACAAAAAATGATAGGTATTATAAACCTCATAAAAGAAAGTAAAAATATGGATGATAAATCAAAAAACATGTTTAAAGATTTGTTAATGATTATAATAGATGAATATTCAGACAATACTAAAAAAATTATTAAAGAAACAGTAGAAGAGGGCAAAAAAATACTAAAAATAAAATAAGAAATATAATCCCCTAATGTAAAATTTGACAAAATATCAAAAAAGTGTTATAATTAGCACACATTTAAGGGGGAAAAGGAAATGTTAGAAGGATTAAAAAAATTTGTAAATTGGAATAATGGTACTATAACTGAATTATATGATTTTATAGATGTATATGAAGAAAGAGCTATAGTAGATGCTGATGAGGACATAAAATATTTAGTTCAAAAACTATTTAATGTTGTATTTAAACAAGCTGATTTAAGAATGTCACAAATTTCAAAGACATATTGTACATTAGCGCTTGCTAAAATGTCTAGTGATGTTACTAGAAATAGTAAAGATTGTGATAGTGAATCAAAAGCCTTAATTCAGTTATTACTTGGTAGTTATCTAGATATTTATAAGTCAATCTATAAAAAAGATGATGGTGAAATAGATCAAGAAGTTGAAAAAATCTATTATATTGAAACAACAACTCCAAAACCAAAAAGTAAAGAAGAGTTAGCAGAATTATATAATAAAATCACAAAAGTTATGAATGATGAAAAATTTGATATTTATGAACAAGGTCTTGATGAAAAAAAACTAGCACCATTATATGACAATGTTTTAAATGGCGAAAGACCATGCCATATGCTATCTGCAAATTATTTAGAAGTATTAGAAAAAGAAAACAGACAATTTAGATTAAATTCTTGTTTATAATAAAAACAGAAAACTAGTTATATAAGAAATTTATAACTAGTTTTTAATTATAAAGGCAAAAAAAGAAGACATTTAACAGAAAACAGGTTAATATGTAAATATAAGGAGGTAAAATAATGAATTCAGATTACGCATATGTACACTTTACTCAACCAATTAAAGAAAGTGATCAAACTATAAATGGAGAATTGGTCAATTAAATTCCCCAATTTTAGAGGGTGAAACTAATTTGATGGGTGTATCAGAATATAATAGATTTCAAAATGACTTTCCAGATCGTATTAAAGGTGAAATTATTAAAGAAGATAATCTATTAAACGTTTTAAATGCCTTATATGATAATTTAGGTAAAGATATTGAAAACATATCACAGGTAGATGAAGCTACAAGAACTAAATTTGAACAATTAGGTAATACTTTAGATTTTGTTAATGCAATGGAAAGTAATCAACAATCATATAAAAGTGAAGTAGAAGATTTAGCTAATAAATTATATCTTGTACAAAATCGAGTTAGGGCAGCACAAAGAAGTAAGACTCATCAAAATGGTCGCTCTATGTAAATAAAATATAAGCAAAAGGTATCCATTATGGATACTTTTTTTGTTCTATTATTTAAAACATCATCATATATTTGTTACTGTCAAGGAGAAAATATGAAAATATCTTTACCAGTTTATTCTAAAGGAGAAGAAGTAATAAATAGTATGACACATGGAGTAGGAGCAGTATTATCACTAATAGGAACATTTATAGTAACTAATTTGACAAAAGAAAAAATATCTTTAATTTCAGGACTTATCTTTTGCATATCTTTATTCTTATTATATACCGCATCTGCTATATACCATGGATTACCCAAGAGATGTAAACTAAAAAGAATCATGAGAGTAATAGATCATTGTAATGTTTTTATTTTAGAAGCAGGAACATTTACACCAGTTTGTCTTATCGCTTTATCCGATAAAATAGGTATAGTATACTTTTATATTATATGGTTAATAACAATTATTGGAATAATCATAAATATAATAAATGTAGATAAATATGAAAATATATCTCTAATATTACATTTAATAATGGGATGGTCAGTACTATTCGTATTTAATAAATTATTAAGAACTTTAAATATAGAAGAATTAAGATATCTGTTTGGTGGGGGATTATTTTATACAGTAGGTTCTTTTCTATATTATATAGGTTCAACAAAAAAATACATGCATTCAATATTTCATATATTTTGCTTATTAGGATCATACTATCACTTTTTACTGGTATATAGTTTACTAAAATAAAAAAACATAGCGCAAAGCTATGTTATTTTTGTATATCGAACATCAGACCCTTATAATATTTCCAAGCTAATATTCTTAATGAAAGTTTATTAATTTGTTCCTCACTAATAGTACCATCATTAACAGCTTTTTTTATTTCGTCAAAACTCTCCTTGTAATTAGTAACCATAATTAAATCATTACCAGCAAGAATAGCCTTAACAGTTTTATTAGGAATTGAACTAACAGCACCCATATCTAAGTCATCCGTTGTAATTATACCGGAATAATCCAAACTACCTCGCAATAAATTATGTACACTTGGTGAAAGAGAAGCAGGGTTATTAGCATCCATACTCTTAACTATATTATGACTAACCAAAATATTTTCTGCTAAAGCATCAATACCAGCCTCAAAAGGAGGTAAATCATTTCTAACTATACTCTCATAAGTTCTATTATCAACAGAACTATTATAATGAGTATCAGTATTATTACCATATCCAGGGAAGTGCTTCAAAGTATAAGAAACAGGAGTCTTTTTACTAGCTTCTATTACAGTCTTAGCATATTCAGCAGTAGCAGCCGTATTTTCTCCTAGGGCCCTGTCATACATATAATCAGAAGAATTAGTAGTCACATCAACAACAGGGGCCAAATTAAGATTAATACCCAGATTATTTAAAAAATCACTCTTATTTATAGTATCCTCCTTAATAGCTGAAAGACCACCACTATTATATAGTTCTTTAGAAGACTTAAACTTAGAACTAATTAATTTAGGATTACTACTAGCCCTAACAACCTTTCCACCTTCCTCATCGACCGCCGTTAAATAGGGAATACGAGCTCTTTTCTGCAAATTACCAATCATAGTTTTAACATCATTTTCACTCTTATCCTTAAAATCATTCTCATAAAAAACAAATCCCCCAAAATTATACTTAGATAACTCATCAATATAATTATCTCCTGGATATCTTACAAGTAATAGTTGAGCAATCTTATCATCTAAAGATAAAGTATCAATCTTTTGTTTAGCAAGTTTATAAAACTGACTAAAAATACCATTATCAGAAGAATACTCAGGAATAGATTCATAATCCTCAGAAACTGGAACAGTAGAAAAACTAACAATAGAAGCCTTTTGTAAAGAACTAGTATTACTTAAGACACCAGTATATGAAATAACTATTTGACTACCAACATCAAAATCCAAATCATTATTATTGAAAGTATAAATCAAATTATTACTATCCTGTACCACAACTCTAGAACTACTCTTACTAAGGACAAAAACATTTAACTTATTAGTTTTAGAAACATCATCTTTTTTAGTAAAATGTGATAAGGCTATAAAAGATGCTAATAATATAGTTATACCCAAAATACCAAAAAATATTTTCTTTTTCATAAAAATTCACCTACCGATAAAATTATATTTTATTAAAATAAGCAATATGAACGAATTATAAAATAATACTTAAGTATATTTATAACAATATATGGAAATATTAATAACAAACTATTAAAAAAATAGTTTAGATATAAATTTAATTTTTATTAAAAAATTTTATTTACCAGTTGAAAAAAGTAAAATTTTGTATTATCATTAATTATGATAATAGGGTAGGGATTATAATGTAGTATATCTCATTAGCATATTTATCTGACCTAATTATTATGAGTCCATATGGACATTGCAACTAGCAAAACAGAAGATAATATAAAATTTTATATGGAGGTGAGAAAAAGATGAAGAAGGAAAACAGTCGTACTAACTATATTGTAATAGCATTATTGGTATTAGTAATTGGAATTAGTATTGGTTATGCTGCTTTATCAGCAACATTAAATATTAATGGTTCTTCAACAATTGGAAAGGCATCTTGGGATGTACATTTTGCTAATATAATTGAAACTGCTGGTGGAGTAACAGCTACTAAGGCAGCTACTATTACATCTGGTAATGCAACTGAAGTAACTTATGATGTAACTCTTGCTAAACCAGGAGATTACTATGAGTTCGAAGTTGATGTAGAAAATACTGGTACATTACCAGCAAAAATCTCTACAGCACCAACATTAGGTGGAGTATCCGCTGCACAAGACGTATATTTGAATTATACAGTTAAATGGAAAGATTCAAATGCTGATCCTGCAACAGGAGACGAAATCGCAGCTGGAGATAAAAAAACAGCAGTTGTTAGAATAGAGTATGATAAAAATGTAAGTTCTGATCAATTACCTACAACAGGTGAAACATTAGCATTAACATTTTCTATGAACTTTGTTCAAGCATAAAAAAGTAATTAACTACTCAATACTGAGTAGTTAACTCGTTCAATAAGGATTTATAAATTAAAATGGAGGATTATATATGAACAATGAAAAAAAAGGACGTGGCAGTTTTATTGCAATTTTAGTTCTAGTATTAGTACTTGGAATTAGTATTGGTTATGCTGCACTATCAACTACATTAAATATTAATGGATCAACAACAATCGGAAAATCATCATGGGATGTACATTTTGCAAATGTTATCGAAACAGCTGGTGGAGTAACAGCTACTAAAGCAGCAGCAATCACAGCAGGACAAACTACAGAAGTAACTTATGAAGTTACATTACCAACACCTGGAACTTTCTATGAATTTACAGTAGACGTAGTAAATGCAGGAAGCTTAGATGCTAAATTATCAGCAGATGCTACAGTTGAAGGAGTAAGTGATGCTCAAGCTGTATATACAAAATACTCAGTAGTATGGAGTGATACTGGTGTAGCACCAAAAACTGGAGATGTAATCACAGCAGGTCAAAAGAAAACTGCAAAAGTAAGAGTTGAATACAATAAAGATGTTACTGCTGCTCAATTACCAACAACTGATCAAGTATTAACATTAACAGCTTCAATGAACTTCATTCAAGCATAATAAAATAGAGAAATAATAAATAGGAGTTAGAAATGAAAAAGAAGAAAAATTCAAGTTTCGTAGTAATAGCCTTATTATTAATAGTAACTATTAGCATCGGTTATGCTGCATTATCAACAACATTAAATATCAATGGTACATCAACAATTAAAACACAAACTTGGGATGTACACTTTGCAAACGTAAAAGTAACAACTAATACTGGTGCAACAGTAACAAAAGCACCAACGATTACTGAAGGAAAAACAACAGAAGTAACTTATAATGTTGCTCTAAATAAACCAGGATCAGTATATGAATTTACAGTAGATGTAGTAAATGGTGGTAGTATTGCTGCTAAAACATCTGCAGCACCAACATTAGGGGGAAATACACAAACTGGTATTTTCAACTATACAGTAACTTGGTCTGATGGATCAGCAATTACTGCAAATACAACACTTGCAGCTGGAGCAACTAAAACAGCAAAAGTAAGAGTTGAATATAAGAAAGATATAACAGTTTCTCAATTACCAACAGCAGATACAGCATTAACACTAACTTGCTCAATACCATACGTACAAGCTTAGTAAAATAACAGAGGAGGTAAATATATGAGAGGAATAAAAAGAAAAAGCTATATTTTACCTATCTTTGCTTTAGTAGTTGTAATATTATCTGTAGGTTATGCTGCTATCACAGCGACACTAAACATTACAGGTACATCAACAATTACTAAAAACACTTGGAATATTCATTTTCAAGACTTATCAGTAACCAGTGGAAGCGTAACAGCTGCAACACCAGCAGCGATTACAACTAATAATCATGCTGAAATAACATATACTGTAACACTTCCAAAGCCTGGGGATTTCTATGAATTTACTGTAAACATAGTAAATGATGGAACAATCGCTGCCAAAACATCAGCAGCCCCAACATTATCAGGAAATACTCAAAGCGCTGTTATGACTTATACGGCAACATGGTCAGATGGAACAGCAATTGCTGCCAATACAACCTTAGCAGCTGGAGCCAGTAAGAAAATGAAGTTAAGAGTACAATATAGGAAGGACATAACATCTTCTCAATTACCAACAGCAGATACAACATTAACACTAAAATTTTCTTTGCCAATAGTACAGGCATAAATTTAGGAAGGAATTAATTATGAATAAGAGTAAAAAGAAAAGTAGTTTTGCTGTCCCATTACTATTATTGTTAGTAATCAGTATTAGTATCGGTTATGCTGCATTATCAACAACATTAAATATTAATGGTACATCAACAATCAAAAAACAAACTTGGAGTGTATATTTTGATACATTAACAGTAACTAGTGGAAGTGCAACAGCAACAACAGCTGCAGCAATAGATACTGGAAAAACAAAAGTATCATATGCAGTAACATTAAATACTCCAGGACAATTCTATGAATTCACAGTAGCAGTTAAAAATGCTGGTACATTAGGAGCTAAATTAAGTGCTGCTCCAACAAAAGGAGGATTAAGCACAACTCAAGCAGTATATACAAACTATACAGCAGTATGGACTGATACATCAAAAGCACCAGCAGCAGGAGATACAATCGCTGCCGGAGCATCAAGATCAGTTAAAGTAAGAGTTGAATACAAAAAAGATATTACAGCAGCTCAATTACCAACAGCAGATCAAGCATTATCATTAACATACGCAATGAACTTCGTTCAAGCATAATTTAAATAAGAAATACTACTCGGTATATCCGAGTAGTAGACTTATTATTTGTTATATATATTAATTTTTTAGTTAATATATATAAGAGATAAAACAAGTATCATAGGAGTAGATAATATGCAAAAAAAGAATATAAAAAGTGGGTTATTATTATCGGTGTTACTAGTATATGTATTTATCTATAGATTCATAATTCTAAAAAGTTATTTAAAATATTCAGAATCATTAACTGCAGCCTTGATAATTTTATTAACTGGAATCGCCATATTAATATTAGGTTTTCAAAAAGATAAAGAAACAAGAATCAAAAAATACGTTACTAAAATGACACTAACAATTATAGTCGTATTCTTTGCAATATCATATGCAGCAGGATTAGTAGTAGGTTTCTTAAAGAATGCTTACTCATTAAATGCTACATCAATTATTGATAACACTTTTGCTCCCATAGTCATAATTATTTGTACTGAATTATTTAGATATGTCTTAATAAGTGGTAACAAAAATAATAAAATTATGACTGTCTTAACAACAGTGGTAGTTATTTTGTTTGAGTTAGCTCTAAATGTTAAAGGAATAGATCCAAGTGATTTAGCAGGAACATTTAAAATAACAACAGCACTTATATTACCGATTATCTCTAAAAACCTAGTCTTAAGTTATTTATCTTATAAAGTAGGATTTAAACCAGGACTAGCTTATCGCTTAATAATGGACATCTACGTATACATAATGCCAATAATACCAGATTTAGGCGACTATCTAAATTCCATGATTGGAATAGGATTACCATTCATACTATACATATATACATCACGAGCCTTAAATGAATATTATAATGGAATAGAAAGAGAATACCGAAAAGAAACATTCAAAATAGCTGATATACCAGTAGTAGCATTCATTGTAGTATTAGTATGTTTAGTTTCAGGATTCTTCCCATATTACCTAATAGGAGTAGGATCAGGTTCCATGTATCCTAAAATAAAAAAAGGGGATGCCGTTATAATACATAAAATAAAAAGCGCTAAAGAATTAAAAGTAGGACAGGTAATAGCCTTCAAATCAGGAAATAAAGTATACGTACATAGATTAATACAGATTGAAGAAAAAGATAATAAAGTTTATTATCGTACAAAAGGTGATGCTAATAATACACCAGATTATATGGATTTAACTATAAAAGATGTCAAAGGAATAGTAAAATTTGATGTGCCATATATAGCTTATCCAAGTGTATATTTATCAGAATTTATGAGTAAGGAGAAAAAAGGATGAAAAGAGAAGTAAAGATAATATTAATAGTATTAGTATTAATAGGAGCATTAGGATTAACATATTATATGTTTTCTAAAGATTTAATGACATATGCCATAGTCTTTGGAGCAATAAGTTTAGTAACTTTAATATTCTTAATTGTATTTATTAGAAATACAAGAAGTGAGGAATCTATTTATAAAAGTACTCTAAGAAAGATATTAAAAAATTATGATGCTATTCTAGTACAAAGTTATAACTTTCCAAAATTAAGTGGGAAAAATATTATTAGAGTAACTAATTTAGAAGATTTGATGGATGCTCAATTAGAGTTAAGAAAACCTATTTATTATATGATTGAAGGAGAAGATTCTTGTTCATTTGTATTACTAGATAATACTGAAGCATGTATCTATATATTAAAGAAGAATGATGAAGTAGAATCACCATTGGAATTAATAATAGCTGAATATGAAAAACATGCTGATATTGATGAAAGTCTTCTAGCAGATATAGAAAGAACAACAATTATAAAATTAAGCAACATGAAATCTTTTAGGGTATCTCCAATAAAGAAGAAAACTAAAGTAATTGATGAAAGTCAAATAGAAACATTATAAAAGTTTAAGCTAGGTACTAAGAGAGGTGATAAAATGAAGAAAATCAGAAGAAAAGTTAATAAGCCATTATTATATTTTGTTTTCTTCGTTTTTGCTAGTGTAACAGTAGGTTACGCTGCATTATCAACTACTCTTAGTATTACTGGTAAAGGTACACTTTCTAAAAATAGTTGGGATATTCATTTTGAAAATTTAGTAATAGTAGATAATGGTGCTAGTGTAGTAACAACAGCACCTACAATTGATTCTACTAAAACAAAAGTATCGTTTAATATCACTTTAAGCAAACCAGGTGATAGTTATGAATTCACAGTGGATGCTGTAAATAAAGGTACAATAGATGCTATGTTATCGGGATTTTCAGCTACTTCCTTAACAACAGATCAACAAAAGTATTTAACCTACACAGTAACTTATGGCGACGGTGCAACTATCTCAACAAAAGATTATTTAAAAAAAGGGACAAGCGAAACAATAAGGGTAAGAGTAAGATTTAGAGATGATTTGTCAGCAACAGATCTACCATCATCAGCAGAAACACTTAATTTAACCGCAACACTTGTATATGTTCAAGCAGATTCAACCGCCAAGGCCAGATCAACACCAAGTATTCTTTGTAAAAGAGCCACTACATTACACACCGAAAAATGTGGTATGGGATCAGCGTGCCTTGATGCTGGATATACAGCAAATAGTGATATTACATATGGCCAATTGGGAACAACAGGAAAATTAACCGCTGGAGATGCTTTTGACTGTGATGTTAATGGTGATGGAACATACGATGCAAAGGACGAAAGATTTTATTATTTGACAGATTTAAATAGCAATACTGCCGTTCTTATTTATTACATATATACATATTCCGGAAGTAATGCGCTCGGTAATGCACCAAACGTCTATTATAATAGTAATTATTTACCGAGCTTTTATACAAAGGCTGGTCCTGTAACTGCAGTTCTTTCACTGCCAAAAGAGTCAGAATGGCCAAATGTTAGTTTAGTAAATCCTATAAGGAATATCACAAATGGAAGTGGTAGTGTTGTAGTACCAGGATTTAGTTATTCGGGATATGCAGCCAGATTACCAAGTAGTGATGAAATAGATGCAGCATGTCCAAATGGTGGAACACTACATGGATATGATGAAAAATGTTTATTTCTGCTTGAAAGCACCAGATTTTATGCAGTTGGGCATCCAGTATCAGACATTCTTACTGAAACTATATGCAATGATTCTACAGTCTACTCAATAAACTCAACACAAAGACAAATGCAATCATATCCAGGCGGTGGATTAAAACCAGTTATAGAAGTTCCAAAAACAAGAATGAGTTATTAAATATATAAAAAATTCAAGCAGCATAGGTATAAACTATGTTGCTTTAAAAATTTATATTAATAAAAATAATTATATTATCTAAACATATTGAAAAAAATTGCAAAAAAAAGTATAATAATAATATCGTAGATAATAGGGTATTATAATAATGAGTTTAATAGTAGGAGGGAAAAGTGTGAGAAGAAGAATAAGAAGAAACCATTTCTATTTTGTCATTATCTTAATTCTTTTTGCAAGCATAGGTGTAGGCTATGCTGCTTTGACGTCTACTATTAGTATTAATGGTACAACACAAATAACGTCAGCTAAATGGGATGTACATTTTGCAAATTGTTTAGTAGGTACAAATACAAGTGGAAATTACGCCCAACCATCAATAACCGACAATGGTACAAAATTAACTATATCAAAAATTGGATTAAGTGCAGGAACAGAAGTTGAATATTATGTAGATGTAGTAAATGCTGGAACAATAGATGCTAGACTTTCGGGACTGGTTAAATCAAATTTAACAACAGAACAAAAAAAGTATTTAAGTTACACTGTAACATATGGTTTTAATACTCCAATAAAAGAAAATGATTTATTAAAAGCCGGTACAAGTGAAAGAATTAGAATATTAGTAGTTTATAGTGATGATAAAACATTAGCTCCAACAACACAACAAACAATTTCTAATCTAACATTTAGACTTGATTATGTTCAGGATAAAGGAAATGGCATAGCACGTACTAAATTATGTAAAAGAGCAACCACTCTTCATACCGGTACTGTAGGTACTAGCACAACAACAGTAAACTATGGTCAAATTGGAACCAGTGGGAAGTTAGCTAGTGGAGACGCTTTTGATTGTGATGTTAATGGTGATGGTGTATATGATGCAGCGAAAGAAAGATTCTATTATGTTACTGATTTAAGTGGAGTATCAAACACCGCGGTTTTAATATTTTATGGTAACTCAAGTTCCTCTGGTGTTTCTTTAAATAATAGAACCTACTATGCTTACTCAGGAAATAATTATAGTGGACCACTTACCGCAATAACTCAATTACCAACAACAACAGCCTGGCCAAGAGTTGGTTTGATTAAGAAAACATCACAAATATATAACGAAGAAGGAGGAACTACAGCAGCATATTCAATCAACACTATCACAACACATAATTTACCAAGGTTCACGTACACAACAGCGGCACGTCTACTTACATATCAGGAATATGGAAAAATAACTGATAAAAGTTTCTTATGGGAAAACTTTGATGGACAATATGCTGATTGTATATGGCTAAATACACCAGTATCATCTACAGGACAGAGTAATGCAGTATATGCGATTGATAAGCCAACTAGCAGTGTAATAGCTCCCATGCCAAATGACGGAGCAGATACATTTTGTGGAATAAGACCTGTAATAGAGGTACTAAAAACAGATATGATATATTAATAAAGGAGGACATCTAATGAGAAAAAAACAAAAACATTATTTATCCATTATAATAGTATTAATATTATGCATAACTATTGGTTATGCTTATTTATCTACAACACTTAATGCAGAAATAACAACCGTAAATATTTATCCCGTAACTAGAAAATGTCAAAGGGCAAAAACACTACATTCAATTACTTGTACTAGTTCTAGTACTGAGGGCTATTGTAAGGCTGGAAATAGAAAAGATTCAATAACTTTTGGTCAAATAGGGACAAGTGGCAAATTAGCTAGTGGAGATGCCTTTGATTGTGATGTTAATGGTGATGGTACATATGATGCTGCCACAGAAAGATTTTATTATGTATCGGATTTAAATTCCTCAACTGCAATTTTAATATATTATACTTATACTAATAGATATCCTTATAACGCTCAATCTTCAAATTCTTATAGTGGTCCAATAACTGCTGTTGGTGCATTGCCAACAACAACAAAATGGTCAAATATCAGTTTAGTTCAAAAAACCAGCCAAATCTATAATCATTCTGGTGGAACAACCGTTGTAGATTCTTCCAATAAAACTCATACACTTCCAAAGTACACATACACTACAGCGGCACGCCTTCTCACACTGACTGAGTATAATAAGATAACAAATACAGATATATTTTGGGAAAACTTTGGTAATATGGATCCAAACTGTGTCTGGCTAAACACCCCATTAGCATCAGGAGGAGGCTCACAGGTTATGGCAGTTTATAATCCGTCATATACATCAATCGCAACTATGCCTTATAGTGTATCAACATCATGTGCAGTCAAACCAGTAATAGAAGTTTCAAAGGGTTTAATAGTCTACTAATGGGATTTGCAAACTATAATGATAGTTGGCGCAAATATTTATTAAGAAGCAAAACAATGCTTCTTTTTTTGTATTAGAATAATAATTTAAAAGATGGATTATGTACAAATAATTCTAAGTGTTAAGTAAATAAATTCAGTCGTACAAATTATATAAATTGTGGATAAAAAAATTGACATGGGGGGGTAGTTTTATAATAAATATAAGGTAGAAAGAAGTAGAAACTAAAATTTTATGAATAAAATATTTGGAGGGTAAAACTATGAGAAAAATCAAAAGAAAATCCAGGCGTATAATATTTTATTTTGCTTTTTTTATTTTTGTTGGAGTAAGTATAGGTTATGCTGCCTTAACTACCTCTCTAAATATAACAGGACAATCAACTCTTTCTAAAAATTTATGGGATGTTCATTTTGAGGATGTCAGAGTTTTAAATAATTACACAGCTGATCAATCAAGTAGACCAACTATAGATTCCACACAAACAAAAATAACTTTTAGTTTAAAATTGACAACTCCTGGACAATTTTATGAAATCAGTACTGATGTAGTTAATAGCGGAACAATAGATGCCATGTTATCAACTATATCAAATAATTTAACAACATCTCAAAAGAAGTACTTGGAGTATAGTGTTAAATACATAGATGGTGCTTCAATGAATACAAAAGATTATCTCAAGAAAGACACTAAACAAAGAATTAAAATAAAAATATATTTCAAAAAAGATATTACGGCATCAGATCTTCAGGCAACTACTAACAGCATATCTATTGCGATAAATTTAAAATATTTACAGGCTGATATTACTGCTCATGCCAGAACTAAAGCGAGTATTGTATGTAAGCGAGCAACAGCTCTTGAAACAGCCACATGTTCTAGAACAAGTATTGGTTGTTATGACGCGGGATATTATAATGGTGGTTCAAAGAGGACAACAACTATAACCTATGGTAACTTAGGTACGAGTGGAACACTTTCATCGGGAGATGCCTTTGATTGTGATGTTAAAGGCACAGGCACTACTAACAGATTTTATTATTTAACAGACCTTGATAGCACAACTGCCATTTTATTATCAAGTACATTTTCTTATAAAAACTTTTCAACACTTGGTAATCAGGCACCATATGTCTGTTACGACTGTAGATACATTCCTGACTTTAAGACAGCATATGGACCATTATCCGCTAGATTAATGCTGCCAACAACCGGTGAATGGGCAAATGTTACTTTAAAAAAGCCGATTAGAGCCATTGAAAGTAAAGAAAATGATATTATTCATGTTAATATATTTAATTACTCTGAATATGCAGCGCGACTACCGAGTACATCTGAAATTAGTAATTGTGGTTCGCTATCAAGTGATAGTTGTATATTCTTATATCAACATACTGCTTATGAGAATTCTAATTATCCAGTAGAAGAAATATTAACAGAAACTACATATAGTAGCTCCATACCATATGTTATAAATACTTCAAACCGCCAATACCAACCATATCCATATGGAGCAGTAAAAGCAGCGATTGAGCTTCCCAAAACAAGAATAAGTTATTAAAAGAAAGGAGGATATTATATGCGTAGAAGACTAAAAAAAAGAAATCTTTATCTAAATATTATTATAGTTGCTTACTTAAGTATAGCTATCGGTTATGCTCTAATATCCTCAACTATTACAATAAATGGTACAACAGAAGTAACAGGAAATAATTGGGATATCCACTTTGAAAACTTTAAAGTTGATAATCATAATTCAACTGGTAGTGTTGGAAGTCTAAATACCTCAGAAGATAAAACATTACTTAATTTCAGTAAATTAGAATTTAAAAATCCAGGGGATGAAATAGTATTTTATGTAGATGTAGTAAATGCTGGAACAATAGATGGAAAGCTTGATGAGGTTATACAGACAACTTTAACGGAGAAACAACAAAAATATTTTACTTATCAAGTATCATATGCATATAATCAAAAATTTGTAAAAGGAGATATTCTTAAAGCTGGAAAAAGTGAACGTGTAAGAATATTAATAAAATATAATGATAGTAAAACTGATGCACCAACAGAAGAACAAACTATAGCAAACTTGAATTTTAAATTAAAGTATGTTCAAGATGATAGATATGGAAGAAATAGAAAAAGGCTTTGTAGAAGAGCAACAACTCTCCATTCAGAAGATTGTACTAGTAGCGCCAATAGTACAAATAAAACAGGTTTTTGCTATTTAGTTGGAACATCCATTACTTATGGTCAAATAGGAAGTAGTGGAACACTAGCTAGTGGAGATGCCTTTGATTGTGACGTAAATAATGATGGGGTATATAATCCAACAAATGAAAGATTTTATTATGTAACTGACTTAGATAGTGAGACAGCTGTTTTAATATCTTATAATAATTCAAGTTCTAAAGGATCAACCCCTAATGTTGCGCCACCTTATTATTCAAGCAGTACATCAACTTCATATTTGGGTCCCATAACAGCGGCAAGTTGTCTCCCAACCAAGTCGGCTTGGTCTGGCGTAGGTCTTATTAATGATACACCTCAAATATATAATGAAGAGGGTGGTACAACAGTAACATATGGTCCAAGCAATAATCCATATGTAGAAAATTTGCCAAAATACAAATTTACAAGTGCAGCCAGACTCTTAACTTTACCAGAATTTGAAAAAATCACCGACAAAAATATCTTTTTTGAAAATTTTGGTGGACAAACTGGTGCCCCAAGCTGCCTTTGGTTAAATACTCCCTGTTCAACATGTGGTGGAGCATATGTGTTCGCAATTGAGTATTATTCAAGTACTAAAACTTTTAGAATAATTACTAAACTTGCAGGATCTGCTCCATGTGGAGCAAGACCAGTTATTGAAGTTTTAAAAAATGATATGGATTATTAGTGTAAAAGGAGATGTCTTCTATGAAAAGAAAAAAGAATTTTTGTTGCACATTACTTATTATAGTATTAATATTATCTATAGGCATAGGATATGCTTATTTATCTAGTGAGCTAAACTTTACACTTTCTACAGCCAGTATTTCGCCTTATGTTAGACTATGTAAAAGAGCAACAACGCTTCATTCAGAAACTTGTACCAGTTCTAGTATAACAGGATATTGCTATGCGGGAGGTACATCTATTAACTATGGTCAAATAGGAAGTAGTGGAACTCTAACAAGCGGGGATGCCTTTGACTGTGATGTTAATGGTGATGGTACATATGATCCTGCAACGGAAAGATTTTATTATGTAACCGATTTAAATAGTACTACTGCGATTCTACTTTTTTATACAACTACTAGTTCAGATGGTAAGAGAAGTGTCGGAGTTAGGCCACCATATGATTCAAGTGGTGTTAATTATAACGGTCCAGTAACAGCTGCTTCTGTTTTACCAACCAAAACAGCTTGGCCTAAAGCTACATTATATAATAATCCTGCTCAAATATATAATTATGAGGGTGGTACAACAGTAGAATACTCCGGAACACATACTTTACCCAAATATAAATATACAACGGCGGCTAGGCTTTTAACTTACTCAGAATATCTAAAACTACCAAAAGACATATTTTGGGAAGATTTTGGTGGGACAAGCGGACAATATTTTCCAAACTGTCTTTGGTTAAATACACCATATCAGACTAGTCCACAAGTATTTGTAATACATGCTCCTTATCAATTAAATATTAGTACCTATCCATCGACACCTAACAATAGTTGTGGAGTACGACCAGTAATAGAAGTGAAAAAAGAGGATATGCTTTACTAGAAATAAAATATTGGAGTAATTATGAAAGAAGAAATAAAAAATTATTATAGACAAGATTTATTTGATTATTATCATACGAGAAGTAATCCCTTTGTATTTGTCACGACAAAAATAGATATAACGCATATTTATGATTATTGCAAAATACATAAATACCATTATGCAACCATTGCGTATGTTTTTGGTTCTGCTATGAATGAGATAGAAGAATTCAAATATCGTTATGAAAATGGCAAAATATATAAATATGATAAATTAAATATTGGTTTTACCCAAATGTTTAAAGATGGAAATATTGGTTATTTTACTTGTTCTATAAAGGATAACTATAAGGACTTTATTAACGAGTTCAAAAAAACAGAAAGTGAATTTTTAACCACTAATAAATCTATCAAAAAAGAAGGAGGAGAACTTTGGGTATCATGTTCACCTTGGTATCACTTTTCAAGTTTAGTTCCACCATTTGATAAAAATATTACTATTCCTCAGCTTATTTGGGATAAATTTGAACTAACAGATAATAAGTGCTTTGTTAATCTAATGATCATGTCTCATCATGGTTTTACAGATGGATTTCATATCGGAAAATTAATAGAAAAGATTAATAAAAATATCAATGAATTCGTAGGCAACTAGTAATATGACACCTTATTTATATAACATTTTTATAAAAATTAAAATGTCTGACAAAAGTCATTCTATCTGATAATTAGTTCCAAAATAAATTTTATTTATTGAATACAGCATTGAGACGTGTACAATGTAATAGAAAAATATCAAAAATGATTATACTTCTGTTTTTAGTTATTTAGAGTATGCTATGAATTTTTAACATATTATAAAGTAAAATAATATAAAATTAATTTTTAAGGTATTTTTTTTTCTTTAAGTAATATTATATAATGGGAGTGGTTAACTGAATGTCTACAGAGCATATAAAAAAATGTAATTTTTGTTATATTCAAGGCCCGCAAGGTCCAAGGGGAAAGGAAGGACCAAGGGGTCCACAAGGACCTATAGGACCTAGTGGACCATTATCTATAAAAAGGGCATATTTAGTTACATATAATGATGGCACTATAACAGAAGGCGTAAACATATCATCAGGTAAAAGAATTCCGATAAACAGAGTGGAAATAGATACAGACAATATTATTACATTAAATAAAAATGAGAGCACCTTAAAATTTAACAATATAGGTTACTACAAAATTTCAATTATTTTGTCAGCTTCAATTTATCCTACAAACCCTAATTTTGATTCTAAAAATGATTTTATATCATTTGGACTTAGATTAGTAGATACAGATGAAATATATATAGGCTCTAGTGAGTGGAGACAAAATAAATATGCTTCTCAAATAGTAGCCGAAGGAATATTGTCTATAAATAACACAGACAATACGTTTGAGATTATAAATCTAGGTAAAAAAGAATTCTATTTGAATAGCCCAGATATAAAAGATATTAATTCAAAATCTTACTTTGTTAATTCTTTAGTTACAATTAATATTGAATATTTAGGTAGAGGAATATAACAAAAATTAGTAAATCTTCCCATTTTATTATGGGAAGATTTAACTTTGTATACATAAAAATCTTAATTATAGTAAAGATCAATTGTATTTTAACTAAATGTTTGCCGTTTCATTTTTTCTTTTAAATACATAAGATAACACGAAAGGAGAAAAATATGGACAATAAGGCAAATGATTGCTCTTTCAACCCATGCTGTAAAGAAATGAATAATATTCATTCAAAAGCAAAGTACTGTTACATTCAAGGCCCACAGGGACCGCGGGGTAGGAGTGGTCCAACAACTATCAAGATTGGAGAAACACAAACTGTAGAATCAAATCAAGAAGCTGCAGTTGAAAATGTTGGAACTGAAAATGATCTCATTCTTAATTTTAAGATTCCAAAAGGCCTAAAAGGTGATAAGGGTGAAAAAGGAGAAAGTAGCTTAATAACAATTCCTCCTGCATATGGGATGAGATTCTTAACATCCAATCAGCAAATTGCACTCGCAAAACTAGCTGATACTATCATTTCATTCAATGAAGTGGGGCCAAATAAAAATACTGACTATCAAGTTGATAATGCCATAAAAATTAATGAAAGCGGATTTTATATCATTTCATATTTTCTTAGTGGCATTACTGACAGGGATTGCACTTTAACCTTATCTGTTATGAATGAAAATAAAATAGTGCCAGGCAGTGATATAAATGCTAATTTCGAAGCAACATATAAATCAAATATTAGTAACACCATAATAGCAGCATTACCCGCTAATAGTATTATTACCTTAAATGTTAGAGCAACAGATAACATAACAATGTCATTCGACGAAACTACAAATGCTACACTAACTGTAGCAAAAATAGGATAATTAGAGAAATGTTATATTTTACAATAAAGCATCAATAAATACTATTGTTATTGATGCTTTTGTAATAATCTTAAATCTATTATCAAAAAGCACTCATTTATCATAAATTATATTATAAAGAATATTAATTAGGAGGTAAATAAATGAGTGGGTGTAATTGTAATGACAATTATGAAAACATAAAAAGAAAGCTAGATGAAAAGAATTCAAAAATCAAATATTGCTACATTCAGGGGCCAAAAGGAGAACAAGGCGAACCAGGAAAAACAGGAGCACGTGGACCTCAAGGACCTGCAAGTATTTCTGTAGGATTAACAGAAACCGTTATGCCGGATAGTAATGCTAGTGTTGAAAACATTGGAACTGCCGAAGATTTGATTCTAAAGTTTAGTATTCCTAAAGGAAATAAAGGAGAAAAGGGTGACATTGGCCCTCAAGGAGAACAAGGTATAAAAGGGGAAAAAGGTGAAACTGGTGAAAGGGGACCTGCTGGTCCACAGGGAGAGCAAGGACCAGCAACTATAAAGGTTGGAAAAACTGAAACACTCGAATCTGACAAAGAAGCACAAGTACAGAATGTAGGGACAACTACAGATGTAATATTAGATTTTAAAATTCCTAAGGGGGAAAAAGGTGATACAGGCGATATTGGACCAAGAGGTCTCCCAGGAGAAATAGGTAGAACTGAACATATTGCGATAGATGAAACAGAAACACTCGAACCGGGGGAACCAGCACAAGTTATGGATACTTTTGAAAATTGGGTTCATCATTTAGCATTTCTTATACCAAAGGGAGAAAAAGGTGATACAGGCGATATTGGACCAATAGGCCCACAAGGACCTCCGGGTACAGGATTTATATCTTCATATGGAATAAGATATTCAATGACAGATACACAATTAAGTGTATCACAAGGTACTGATACAGTAATTCCTCTACCTGAAAAAGGTACTGCACTATTTACAGAGTATCCTGATGATAATTCAATTAAGATAAGAGAAACTGGGGTTTATCTTGTATCTTATCTATTGTGTGGAGCACCCAATGAAGAATGTTCTATAACTATGTCAGTTAGAGCAAATGGTTTACTTCAACCAGCAACAAATACAACAAGTGAGTTTCAAGCCCAGATGATAAATAGTATAAGTGGTTCAACTATTATATCTTTACAAAGTGATGACCTTGTAACTTTAAACGCTAAGGCATCAAAAACAGTGAATATAAAATTTAATGGAAGTACAAACGCTATGCTTAGCGTTATCAAAATACATTAGTAATAGTATCAATTATTTTTTTCAACGTAATTGTTATAAATTAATTAATCTAAATTTCACTTAAAGAATAAATTATATAAAGGAAAGTGATAATATGCAAATAATAGATGATAATACTGTTGTAGTGAATAATAGCGAAGAGTTCAAAAAAGCATTAAGTGAAGAAAATGACTACAATTATATTTATTTAGGCAATGATATTACTCTTACAAGTGGCTTTACCATAAATGCTAATAAAACGAATTTAATAATAGATGGAACATATAATAATGTTAAATATACATATACAAATAATTTAAATGAATCATCTGATGTAATAGAAGCTAGTACTTCAAATAGAAAAATTACTTTAAAAAATATGAACATAATTAGTTCACATACATATGGTATAGTTTATGTTCCATCACATCCTAATTATTCCAATTTGAGTGTTGAATATAATAATATTAATTTTAGTGGTGTAGAACTTTCTTGTAATTATTATGGTATAACCAAAATAATTGATTCACTTATATCTGGTAGTGATACGAATGGTGTTACCGTAAAAAAAGTTTGTGATTCTAATAGAATTTTAATTGGAGGAAATACTACAATTACAAGTAATTCTAATACAAACCCAGTATTCTTTTTTAATGATGTCATACCATCGTATATAAAAATAGTTCCGAATAGTAATGTAAATATTACTACTAATAAGGAACTTATGAATGGAACAAATAGACTTGACTTAACAGTTGGACATGGATCAGAATTTCTTTTAACTACCGGAAACGGTTTTGCAATAACGACTACACACGGTGCTAGAAACGTTTTAATAGAAGAAATGGCCAATTTTACATTTATCGAAAAAAGTCATCAAAGAGTTCCAATGTGGAATATATTCGGAGACTTAAAAGTTTTAGAAGGTGCAAGTTTATCAGTAATTAATACATATATGAATACTCCAACCGATAATTATAACATTTATTTTAAAGGTTCTAATCAAAAATTTATATTAGATAATCCAAAATACATAAATATTTATACCAAAAATGCTAATGTGGTATATACTAATAATCCTGTTGAGTTTTCCTTCAAATTTAGTAGAATAAATATGTGGATATATGCTTTAGATTATTTAAATGCTTGTACACTGGATGATACACCAGCTTTTTATTGGTACAAGGAAGATACACCAGCAGAAATAACTGGAATATTTAATAAAGATAGTACTACTATTACATCCCATAATTTTACAGATAGCGAATTAATTTCTTCAACAGATATAAATAGTTTTACACTTCAAGGTATAAAGATATTAACAATAGGAATGCTAAAAATAAACATTCATCCAATTACAGATTCTATAAATTCTATCTCAGGTCATACAATACCATATGCAAATGTTAAAATAGAATATAGTAATAAAGCTTTTACTGCAACAGCAGATAAAGATGGTTTATTTGAAGTAAATATTGATGCTATTGTTCCTGATAATACAAGGGTTAAAGTAACATCTTGTTTAAATAGTTGTTATACCGAAAGAAAAGTAACTGTTCCGTTTATGGGAGAATTAACTCTTTTAAAAGTAACAGAAAATATTCCCTTTAGTATGACACCACTATCCAGTAATCCTATTGTTTTACATAAAAAAAATAAAACAGTAATAACAGTGATTGATAGCAGAGTAAACAGTACAAATTGGAAATTATATATAAATTTTACAAACCCTATGATAGATAGCAGTGGAAAAGTATTAATAGACTCATTGCTATTTAAAAAGTTTGATAATGAATCCTTTAAATTAACAACAAATAAAAAATTAGTGTATGAATCAAGTACTAACAATGGAATTGTTGGAGTAAGTAATATTACATTTTCTACTGATAAGGGTCTATTAATTAGTCCTACTAAAGATTTACTGGAAGATGAAGACTATTCTACTATGACAATTTGGAGTATAGAGGAATAATGTCTTTATAAAAAAGTAAATTAATTCATAAAATATATTGTAATGAGGTGAATTATGAAAAAAGATTATATTTATATTAACCTTTACAGTGATAAGAATGTGAGTCAAAATAGTTTAAAAATTATGTTAAAAGACAACTGTAATAAGATTGTTTTTAAGGGAATAACAAATAACTTAGGAAAAATAAAAATTCCAATATGTGATAATGAGCTATATAACTTAATTATATATTCGAATATAATTATAATAGTACCACTAATTGCACGAAAAGATAAAATATATTGTGTAAATATTGATAATAATAAAGAAAGAAAACATCTTGTTACAATTATGCTAATGGATAAGAATTATCCAAATATCAAAATAGAAGGAGGTAAGATGATATTATGGCAAGACATACAATTCCAATAACAAATGGTAAAGGAAGTATTGAACTTGTTACAGGAACGTATAACGCGACTGCTGTAGCTGGAGGTTATGACCCTTCAACACTTAGTCCAAGCAGTATTACCATTATAGATGAAACAGATACATACGCTTTTACAATAAGTGCTAAAGGAACCTTAACACTTCATGTAACAGATACAGGAGATCCAGACACTGGAGTACAAATTATTGGTGCAAAATTTGTAAGAACTGATAGTACGGGAACAATAAATGGACCAGAAATTTCAACTAATGATGATGGAAATGCCGTATTTAATAACGTTCCGTTTGCCGCCTCAGGAAGTAATAAAATATATTATAAGCAAATATCTGGCGACGGCGGACATACATTTGATGATACAGTTAAATCAATCACAATGACTGAGGAATCAGTAACAGTTGAAATAACAAATCCAGAAGCACCTATTAGAAACTTTACGTTAATGGATGCAAGTTTCCCAAATATTCCAATCATAGATGGTCAAATAATACTTGAGAATAATTAATAAAAGAGCAGATTTTTTATAAAATTTGCTTCTTTTTATGTTATATTATAAGTAAAAATAATGATGGAAGGTTAGATATGAAAAATGTAATTTTAATTATTTTTATATGTGTGATTGTTATCTTTGGACTGACTGGTTGCAGTTATTATGACACTGAATTAATAGACAATAGAGAATCACAATATAGTCAAATACAAAAATGAATGGAGTATCAATAGTTTTCATTTCTATAGCATAGATTAAAATAATAGTTACTAGTCATCAGCATAATATACGATAGACATTTATCTACTAAAAATCTAAAGAATTCTTTTAATAGCAAACTAACTTTTGATACATATAGTAAAGACTTAGGAAGATTATAATTTTCAGGCAATTTATCTAGCATGTACGCTTTGTCTGAGTAACATACTAGATAAATTCAATTTCAAAAGATATGAAAATGAAAAATCTAGTCAATCATTTCATATGTTTGATTTAGCAGCTCCCCAAAGAAGATGATGCGATTTGGGAGAAAATAAATTTGAAGCTATAATATATACTTCTTGTTACAATACAGATAAGGAATTTATTATACAATCTTCGGTAATCATCAAATGAATATAATAGATTTACATAAAGAAAATAAAAGAATTTCTTTAGCATGTTACATGATACTAAAATTTCCATTTATTTTCTGTATGGTAAAGCGACTCCTAAGAGAAAAATTAATGGTCTATTATTATGCTTGTTATTATTATTTGCCCCATTATTTATTCAAAATAAATTTGTAATAACACTACCAGAATATTAGAAACAGTAATTTTAACAGATATTTCTCTTTTTGTCTTTTTTCAAAACTATTTTACACTATTTACTATAACTGGATTCTTTGACTTATTAGAAGTATTTTGTTAAAATATAGCTGTATTAATTTAGGGGTGAAAATATGATTTTTGGTGAATATAATTATATCAATGTAGATGTAGATAAATTAATAACTCTTCCACAAGTAAGAAAAATTAAAAATGCTAAGATAGAAGAACTTGTAGATTCTATTAGAAGTAATGGATTAATAAATCCTATAGATATAGTAATTTTAGATAAAGAAAGTTTTATTAATCATATAAATTTTATAAATAAAATATGGAAAGAAAATATCGACTATAGTACTTATCCTTCTTTAGGTGAAAAGTATTATGTCGTAGTGGCGGGACATACAAGATTAAAAGCTATTAAGAAGATTATAAAAGATGATAATATAGTGGACTCTAAAATAAATACTAAAGTTCATAATGCTAAAACAAGTGAAGAAATATTATCTATTCAATTAGATGAAAACATTCATTCTGAACCACGTATAGAAGAGCGAGCTATTGCGATTATAGAGTGCTTTTATTTGGGACTTTCTACTGGTAAATGGCATGATCAAAAAGATTTTATCTCTCAAAATAAGCATAAATTTAGTAGTAATGTTTTAAAAGATGCTTTAGCATTCACTAATTTACCACTAGATATTCAAACCTATATTTTAAATGGAAATCTATTTTATAAAACAGGTGTTGAACTAGGAAAACTTAGTTCTTTAATTGAAAAGTATACAGCTAATCTTTTAGGTAAAGATTTTACAGAAGAAGAGTTCAATGAGGCTTTAAGAATAGAGTACGCTATTATTATTTCTAAAGCACAAAAGCTAAAAAGTGTAAAAGCCACCCAATCTTTTATTTCTGGATATAAGTCTATGATGGAAGATGCATTTAAGCCAAAAGAAGATGTAGCTCAAACTATGTTAGCGTGGTGGGAAGATGGCGTCCTACGTCAAAGTAGAGAAGCCATAAATAAATTAAGAAAAGAACATGACAAATTATTAAAAGATTTTACCAAAGAAAAATTAGAACAACAAGAAACATTTTTTGACCTTGATACAGAACTCACTGGTAAAAATAATGATTCTAATAAAGAACTACTTTTAAGAATGTATAATTTAGTACATAAAGAAAATTAAATTATTTAATGTTTATTTAATAAAAGTATTATTAAATTAAGTTAGTGAAGAATATGCGTATTTTGATTGTTGAAGATGAATTTAATTTAGCGGATGTTATAAGAAAAAGTTTAGGAAAAGAAAAATATGTTATAGATATCTCTGGCGATGGAGAAGATGCGTGAAGAAGAAATTGCAAGTAAAGTTATAATGCTTACCGCTAAATCTACGCTAGATGATAAGTTAGAAGGATTACAAAATGGTGCGAATGATTACATAACGAAACCATTTCATATTGAAGAGTTAGTTGCGAGAGTAAATATTCAGTTAAATTCTTTCTCTTCCAAAAAGTAAAAGGCAATATTGTTGTTGACTATATTTCTACTTTAGAATTTTCTCTAAAAAATTCATCTTCATACGAAGGAACAATTAATAAAGATAAAACAGCCAAAAGTATTAAGTTAACTTTAGATAAATCATCTAAAATAAAATTAACTGGAGATAGTTATGTTACTAACTTAACAGATGAAGATACTACTTATTCTAATATTGATTTTAATGGTTACAAGTTATATGTAAACGGTAACGCTATTAATTAAAATGAAGGGATTTTACTTTAAATCTCTTTTTTTTAATGTATAATATACTTAAGGAGAATTTGTATGAAATTATTAATTATATCTGATATTCATGGATCATCATATTATGCTAAGATGATTCCTAAAATATTTAAATTAGAGAAAGCTGACGAAATGATTATTCTTGGAGACCTATATTATCATGGCCCAAGAAATCCTCTACCTAAAGATTATAGTCCTATGGATGTTTGTAATATTTTAAATAGTTTAAAGGAAAAATTAAAGGTTGTAAGAGGAAACTGTGATGCTTTAGTAGATGAGACTATATCTGATTTTAATTTTCATGATCATCTACTTCTTAATATCAATAGCAAAAGAATTTATTTTACTCATGGCGATAAATATAATCAAGATGTTCTACCTGATGAGAAGTTTGATATTATGTTCTATGGTCATTTCCATACTGGTTTTATTAGAAAAAAGGATAACTTGATTTTTGCTAATCCAGGTTCCATTTCTCTACCTAAGAATAATACTCGCCATTCTTATATTATTATGGATAGCAAAAAGATTACTTTAAAGGATATTTCTGGTAGTATTATAGAAGAGACATATTTAAATTAATTGAGGTAAGGAGTAGAAGATGATTAATAAATTAAAAGATAAGTATGTGTTCTTTGATGTTGATGGAACACTTTCAGAATATAGGTTTAATGATAAATTATATGAGGGTGGCTGTTATGACTTAGGTTGTCAATCTCTTGATAATCTTCTTTTTGGAGACTTATTTTACCATGCTAGACCATTAAAAACAATGCAACGTCTAATTAAAAAACTAGATCCTAATAAGGCATTTATTCTAGGCACAATTGTAACTAATAATGAGATAAATCAAAAATATAAGTGGTTAAATGAGAACTATCCAAATATAAAAAGAGAAAATATTATTTTTATATCTAATACTATGTTAAAACCTGATGTTATATTAGCTTACTGTAAACATTATAATATTAATATTAAGGATGTAGTCTTTGTTGATGATAGACTTGATGTTTTAAGGAAGGCTGAAAGCCTAGGAATAACATCATATCATCCTAGTTCATTTATGGAATAAAACTAAAAAGGCATATGATTTTAAAATCACATGCCTTTTTATTGGCTTTTCCCACAATGTTTACAAAATTCTGAATCACTGTCTATTAAACCACCACAATGTTTACAATACATTTTATTATCACTTAATCCATCTTTTATTGCTTTTGTAGTAATTTCCACTTCGTCTTTATGAATATTGGCTTTCTTTGTTGCAATATCGCGGAGATTATCATAGTTCTCATCATAAATTTTTTTCTTGGAATTAATCCCCACATTTCCCATTGTCGTAGCTATATCTTCGATATCATCTTTAGTCTCATCAATCATATACTTGGTAGCCTTAATTTGTTTTCCCATCATTTTGCCCTGGAATTTAGGACTAAAAATAGAAGCAATTGCGACTATAAATATTGCAATACCACCTAATATTACTACCGAAAATATTACAATAAATAAAATATTCATATCTTGAAATCCCATATTTCTCAATCCTTTCTACTATAGTAATTATATATAATATTTAAACAGTAGTAAATAATTTATAAAAAAATATAAAAGTTTGTTATAATAAAATAGAGGTAATAATATTTTATAATAGTACCAAAGTTTTTTAGTAGAAAGGAAGAAGTAAAAACTTATGAATAATAATATTACAGAACAAACACCTATTGAACAATTAGATGCAACATACAAAAAATGTAGCCAGTGTGGTGCTGAACTAAAAGGGCCATATAAGTTTTGTCCAAAATGTGGAAAGGAAATAGCTAGTCCTACAAATGAACCATTACCGGTACCACCATTAACAAAAGTTGTTGTTACTCCTAATAATTTTAATCCAATTTATAATAATTCTGAAGAGGAATTATTAAACAAATTCATTGATAAAGAACTCAAAAAAGCAGGGATTGAGCCAGATAAAAAAATAGTAACAAGTGATATTTTAAAAAGAAAAAATATTTTTACTATCATCTTTACCGTTTTAGTGTTTGTATATATTTCCTTAATATTTTTTCATTTTCCAATGAAGACTTATATCATAGGATTAATAATTTTGTTCATATATTATAAATATACCAAAAAATATGATTTTATGACTTATTTAAAAAAAGAGATTAAAGGAAGACCAGGAGAGAAAATATCCAATATAGTTATGAGTGCTAAAAATAGTATTGTCGAGGACAACTTGAAGAAGGTAAGACCTCTAATGATTTTTGCGGCTTTCTTGTTACCGTTACTTATCTTTAAAGATCCAAGAATAATGTATGAAAAAACTAATGGTGGATATAACGTTAGATTTTATACTTTTGGTTTAACCAATTTTACTACTGCTAGCATTCCAGAAACATATAAGAAAGAAAATGTTGTTGGACTTCGTGGTAATACATTCTCCAATATGTATTTTTTAAAGAAGGTTAGCCTTCCAAACACTATTACTGAAATAAGAGGTCAAGCGTTTAAAAATGATAAACATTTAAAAAACATTACATTACCTAATAAATTAGAATACTTAGGTGGAGGAGCATTTTCTAATTGTACTTCATTAACTGAAATATCTCTACCTGATACACTAACATATATGGGAGGAGAAACATTTTCTCATGCCAGCTCATTATCTAAAGTTGAGTTATCAGAAAATCTAACAGAAATAAGGGGAAACTCTTTTGAGTATTGTACTTCTTTAAGTGAAATAAGAATACCTGATAATGTAGAAAGAATAGGGGGACACGCTTTCTTTGGGGCATCAGCTCTTGCTAATGTAGAGTTAACTCCTAACAGTAAGCTAAATGAAATTGGCTCATCTGCATTTAGAGAATGCAATAGTCTTTATTCCATAACTATCCCTAAAAATATATCTGTTAATGAAAGGGCCTTTAAAGATAGTCCCACTAACATAAATTACCTTGGTGAAATAAATTATGGACATCTTATAGATGCTGGCAAATATAAATACGATACCTTTGATTATTTATATCAAGGTGTAGAAACTAAAATAGGAAAACGTTATCCAACAGTTAACGTAGAAAATGTAACTTTAAAAATAGAAAGTGTTAATGTCTTAAATGGCGGAAATGAGTTTAACATAAAGTATAGTGGTCCAAATGGTGAATTAACATTTACTTTATCTCAAGCAGTACCATATAAAGTAATAAATGAAAACTTAGCTGTTGAAATATCTGGAGAAGAAATGTTTAGAAGAACATCTGCAATTTCAATAAGACTATATTATAATTAAATAGGAGGAACCAACAATGGAAAACAAATTTATACACTTACTATATGTTCCGACTATGGCCTGCAATATGAATTGCAAATACTGCTATTTAGAAGATAATACAAAAGATAATTGGCAAGATTTTAACTCCCTTGAAACTCTAAAATATGCCATTAAAAAGTTTAAAGAGTCAAATGTTATCCCATTTAATATTTCATTACACGGTGGAGAAGTTACAACTCTTTCTAAAGCAGAGTTCCATGATCTTATTGAGTTCATTGCTACATATTATAATGACAATAAAAAAATAATAAGTGAAAATGGCTTTAAAATAGGAAGACCACACATTAAAACAAATATGTATGATCTTTCTAAACATATGGATACTATTAAAGAATTCAATGTTTCTATATCTGGGAGTCTTGATTTACCACTATCCCTTCATGATGAATATAGGGTAACCAAAGGTAATAAAAAAACTCTTGATAAAATATTAGAAAATATTGCTTTGTTAAAAGATATACCCAACAAGAAAAAAGTATCTTCAACTATCTTTAAAGAGCATTATGAACATATAGATGAAATAATAAAAGATCTTAAATTCTTACATAAAAATACTTGCTTAGATATGAATGACTTTAATTTCATGATAGGCTTCGATTATAATTCAAATGGTATTCTCCATCATCTTAGTGAGGATGAGCAAGTAAAGTTTTATAAGAAGATGCATGAGGAGTTTGATGGAAGCGACTTAGACTACGGTGTTAATGGACCTTGGTTTGATGAATTCGGACCAGAATATTGTTCAAATTGCGATAACTGTGGGGAAAAATTTTTCTTACTCGAAAAAAATGGTGATATATATTCTTGTGTAAGAGGACAAAAAAATAAAGATTACTATTATGGTAATATTTTTAAAAATACTGTTTCAGAAATACTTGATACAGCACGTAAAAAAATTTTTCTAAATCACAACAAAGAAAGCCTTAATGAAGAATGCATCAAATGTGGTTATCTTTATTTATGCAAAACAGGGTGCCCATTTGTTAAAAATAACTACCAAACTAATAAAAGTTACACCTGTAAGTTGCAGCAACAAATGTATAAAGATAGAAACTATCCAAAAGACGAAAGAAATGATGAGACCGTATATGAATATGTAAATAATATGCGAAAAGAAAGTAGTGCTCCATATATTCCTAAAACGAAAAATTTGCTTTATCCAGATTTAGAAGACATAATTAAGAGTGATGAAAAACTTAAATATATCTATGATCCTACTTCGTTTGTTTTAAAGTTAAATAATCATGAATATAGTCTTTCCTCACAAATTTTAAAACGAACAAGAGAACTTATTTACATCACCCCAAAAGATAAAATTACAATCTACATGAAGAAAAACTTAATTTCTGAACAGTGTGATTACCCTGAAAACAATTCTCTATATATGATGCTTTTAAGTGGTAATTTAGTAACCTATGGCGATGAAAATAGAACGAAACAGCGTCATTTAGCAACATCTCAAATTTATAAGGGTGTCCTAGATAACATCAAATCAGATAAAGAAGGATATTATTGTTATGACATCACTAATTTTATTAAAGAATATAAAGACCTTTATTCTCTAGAAAATGCCAATAATATTTTCTTTACTACACAGTCCTTAAGAGACTATCATTATACTAAGCAAAAAAATAATGCTTACTATCATATCCAAGCCATAAATTTACCATTTCAAAATATAGAATTTTATTATTTAGATAAGGAGTTAAAAAAATGAAACAAGAACCAGAAACATATGAAGAGTTAATAAGAACAAAAAGATGTATTGATTTAACAAAATACTATGAGTTGTCTAAAGAAGAGTTAGACGAAATATATATTTTCTTAACAGAAAATCCTCAAGGAGAAGTAATAGGTGGAAAAAGTAGTTTATGTCTATCTATACCAGACGATAATTCTCAAATAAAAAAGGTAATTAATGCCAAGTGTATTGATCCAAGTATTGATGGTGTAGAAATGAACAATGAATATCTAGGCTTAATTCCTCATTACGTACCAGGATCTTCATCATCCCCTTCAGATGGCCGCTCATCAAACAATAACAATAACAACAATAATAATAACAATAATAGATAGGATGTGTTAAAATGCCATTAATTTCTGAAAAGTACCATAAAGATAAGTTAAATAAATTAAATATAAATATAAAAACTAAATATATAGTTGGAAATAAAATACTTGAAAGAAACACTGATGATAGTCATAACGACGATATAGTAAGTGGTATAAGATGTCAAAAAGACTATTATCTCGGAAAAAGTTTAGTTCATACCGAAAAACTATTTGATTCTAGAATAGAATATACTTATATCTCTAAAGAACAAGAGGATAGGGATTATAAATGTCCAAACTGTGGAATGAATGGTAAAATAAAAGATTTTATTGATGGTTGCCCATATTGTAGAACACATTACAATATAGACTATGTTGATAAAGATTTAGGAAGTAAATACCATTATGATAGGATTTTGAAAAATAAGACCTATCGTATAGTTACCGCCATAATAGATATAATAATAAGTCTTATATTATCCTTTATTTTTATAAAATTAACTTCTAGAACTTTTAATAACTATGATATTTTAAAAATATTTATTTATGGCCTAATTTTATCACTTGTCTTATACTATTTTTTCTATATAGCAGATGCTTACATCATTTTGTCTCCTATTAAATCTTATAAAGATAAAATAAATAAAAAACAAATTGACTTTTGGAATAGAACTAAAATAGATAAGAAAACATTCTTTAATAACTTGAATTATGATATTAGAAAAAAATATTTTTCTAAAGACAATGTAGTTGATTATGACATTTTAGATTACATGAGTTTTGATGATTATGAACAAGACGATGGTTATTTTGTAAAAGTATCTGTTGATATTAGAGTAATATATTTTGAAAATAATAAAATCTTTCCAAAATATATCAATGATACTTATATTATGAAAAAGAATAACCAAGAACACCTTGTACTTAAAGATGGCATAAACTTTATCAAATGTCCTAGTTGTGGAGCATCTATTGATGCTACTAAGGGTTATTGTACATATTGTAGAAAAGAAATAAAAAGTCTTCAAGAATGGATAATGGAGGATAATTAGCTATGCAAGAAAATATATCTATAAATATTCAAAAAGTAAAAATAGCTGTTACAGTTCCAAGAAACAGTTATAGATATAATTCCATTATTAGATGAATCTCTTTTCATCTAATTAGTCTATTACTATAATCATTCATTTAAAAACTTCATAAAATACTAAAAAAGAGGTGATTTTATGAATGATGATAAGATTAAAAATATTTTTGAAAATAAAATAATAAGAGAAAAACTATATAATGCAGGAATGTATCCCATGATAGGACCAACTGGTCCTAGAGGAAAGGGAATAGAGATATTAGATAGTTACGATACATATGAGGAATTATTAGAAAAACACCCCAAAGGAAATAGTGGCGATTGTTATCTCATAGGAGATATTTTATATATTTGGAATCAAGATAAAAAAGAATGGATGGCAACAGAAAGTATTAAGGGTCCAACCGGACCGTCTGAAAAAATCGAAATTAGAAATACTATTACAGGAGAGGAAAATGACAAAGCGCAAGTCATAGATAATTTTGATGGAGAAAAGCATATTCTTGATTTTATAATTCCAAAAGGAAAACAAGGCGAAAAAGGTCTAAAAGGAGATCAAGGTGTTGCCGGAGTTCAAGGTGAAGTTGGCCCAACTGGACCATCTGGAATACAAGGACCCAAAGGAGATATCGGTCCCAAGGGTGATAAAGGTGATATAGGACCAACAGGACCTAAAGGAGAGCAGGGAGAAATAGGCCCAACCGGACCAAAAGGCAACATGGGTCCGACATCCTACAGCACCATAGGCTTTATAAGATATGCTAGTACAACAGAATCAACAGATGCATCTATTTATACTTGCAGAATAATACCAGGAACTGCTAATATAATACAAATTAAAAATAATAAAGATATAACTATAAATAATACAGGCCTATTTGAAATAACAGTATGTGGCAGAATATCTGGTGTAACAACTGAAACAGGAGGCAAATTTTCTCTTATGAATACTACTACAGGAAAAGACTTAACAGACTTATCATTTGAGTTAAATAAAGGAAATACAGAAGATATGGACTTTTCTGAAGTCGCTTTTGCCGAAATAACAGCCCCAGCCAATCTACGAATTAAAACCGAAATTACCGGTGATAAAAATACAAGCAATATTTTATTTTCTACCATAAATGTTTTAATAAAAGGGTATTATGTTTAAAGCATAATATTTTTTTATACTATCAAAATTATTAATATCCAAACTAATTATATATATATCTAGATTGATTTTTAAAATTTTATTTGCTAATTTAATAAATAGTTAAAAAATATTAGTGGAGTAAGTATGAAAAAAATATTTGATAAAAAACTTCTAAAGACATTTCTTTTTGTTTTACCTTACATATTAGTAGAATTTACTAATACTTTATTAGTTACAATAGATAAGTCAATGTCTAATTCTATCGGCACAACAGCGATCATAGTTTTTTCTTCTTTTATAACTCTAAACTGGGCCATCAACACAATTCAAACCTGCGTCAGTAGTGCCCATATGATAGTTTTAGCTAGGACAAATAAAGATTCTAAAGAAATTAATACCTCTGCTATGCTAATAGAATTAGTGAGTGCTATAATAATTTCTATTTTAATTTTCACATTTTCTAATCAGATAACATATGTTTATCATCTAGAAAATAACGCCCGAGAAATATTATCTATAATCCTAGAATTAAAAGCCATTCAACTGCCATTACTAGCGTTAGGTTATGTTCCTAAAAATATTTTAAAAGTAAATAAGCAAACAAACAAGATTTGGATTACTACAGTTATCTCATCATTAGTTAATATAATAGGGGACTACACTAGTATAAAATGTGGATATAATGAGATTGGAATATATGTTGCTACAATAATATCACAACTTATTAATACTTTATTATTACTATTATTTTCTAAATATAAAAATTATAAATCAAGTGTTATGTATATAAAGCAAATAATATATTTTGCTAAAGACTTGATTTTTAACAAAATTATCCAAAGAATAGTCAATATATATTATACCAGTGTAGCAAGTTCATTTGGAACAAATGTTTATGCTATACATTGTGTATGTGGTATGATAATTGACACATTATGTGAAATAATAGAAGGATATTATTCTGGATTATTAGTTGAATATTCAAACGATATTAAAAATAACGTTCCTAATCTATTAAAAAAGGCAGATAGAGTAGAAATATATGGAAACATCTTTGCTATGCTAATAATTCCAATATTTATATATCCATTTTATCTTTTCCTTGGAAGGAGTGTTTCTTGGAGTAGTTGTAACCCATATATTTGGATATATGCAATTGAATTTATTACTACAGTTGCCGGATGTAATTACAGGGCATATTTATCGGCAAATAAAAATACCAAGGCAATCAGAATGATGGCTTTTATTGGAGGAATATGTGTTCGCATTCCTTTATGTTATCTTATCAAAAAATATAATATTGGCTTAATTGGACTATCTTTTGTATGTGATATTGATAGAGCTGTTAGAGCTATCTATTTAAGATTATATATAAGAAATCATAAAGATAAATTAGTTATATAAAATAATTTCCTAAAATGTTAAAGTATGGTAAAATCTAAATATAATAGGAGGTGAAATTATGTGGATTTATATTATTATTGGAATCGTTGTTTTACTTATTGTTTATATTATTGCTCTATATAATAGTTTTGTTCAATTAAATAATAAAGTAGATGAAGCTTTTTCAACAATGGATGTTTATCTAAAGAAAAGATGGGACTTAATTCCTAATATAGTAGAAACAGTAAAGGGGTATGCTAAACATGAAAAAGAAACACTAGAAAAAGTAATTAGTTTACGAAATAGTGCTTATGAGAATATGTCTGATGAAGAAAAAATTAAGGCTAATGAACAGTTAACTAGTGGAATTAATAAAATTATGGCTTTAGCTGAAGCATATCCAGATTTAAAAGCAAATGAAAACTTCAAAGACTTAAGTAATCAATTAACTAAAGTTGAAGAAGATATCGCAAATTCTAGAAAATACTATAATGGTGTAGTTAGAATCTATAATGATAAAGTAAAAATGTTTCCAAGTAACATCTTTGCGGGATTATTTGGATATAAAGCTAAAAAAATGTTTGAAACAGCTGCTGCTGAAAGAGAAAACATCAAAGTAGAGTTTTAATTATGGAGTAAATGATATGAAAAAAATTATTAGAGTTATTGCTTTATTTATATTGTCTTTTATATTCCTTTCGCCAACAAGTGTTAAAGCTCTAGATGAAACGTCTTACCTAAGCTGGACTCTAACCCCAAGTAAAAACTATCAGTATAGTGATTACGATTACGTAATAGATAAATATGATGTTAATATCAAAGTTAATGAAAATAACTCCTTCGATATAACAGAAACAATAACTGCGTATTTTAATAAGCCAAAACATGGAATATATAGAACCATCCCCTTAAATAATACAATTAAAAGATTGGATGGTACTACATCATATAATAGGGCACACGTAAGAAATTTAAGTGTCAATGATGACTATACTAAATCAACAGAAAACAGAAATCTAAAACTTAAAATAGGTTCGGCGAATGCTACACATACTGGAGAGAAAACCTATGTCATAAAATATAATTACAATTTAGGAAAAGATCCTATTAAGGACTATGAAGAGTTATATTATAATATCATTGGAAATGAATGGGATACAGTAATTGGTAATGTCACTTTCACAGTTACAATGCCTAAAGAGTTTGATCAAAGTAAATTAGGTTTCTCTTCAGGAATAAAAAACTCAACAGATAATAGTAAAATAGACTATAGTGTTGATGAAAATAAAATATCAGGAAGTTATAATGGTATCCTTGGAGTAGGAGAAGGAATAACTATTAGATGTGAGTTACCTGAGGGATATTTTATTATTCCAAAAATAAATCCCCTAAACTATATTCTATATTTAATACCAATCATCTCTTTACTAATTTCCATATTTATATGGTATATATTTGGTCGTGATGATAAGGTAATAGAAACAGTTGAATTCTATCCTCCAGAAGGGTTTAATAGTTTAGAGGTAGGATTTTTATATAAGGGAGAAGCAGATAGTCAAGATGTAATTTCCTTACTTATCTACCTAGCAAATAAAGGTTATATAAAAATAACTGAAACGGAAGACAAAAAGTTGTTAACCCAAAATAAGGAATTTAAAATAACCAAACTAAAAGACTATGATGGAACAAATGAAAATGAAAGGTTATTTTTGGAAGGATTATTTAAAATAAAAAACAGTGCTAACGAGGTTACTTTGGAGAGCTTATATAATAATTTTTATACTACAACGAATACTATATTATCTAATATCAATGATAAAGAAAACAAAAATAAAATTTTTGAAAAAATGTTAGCTAGTAATAAAATATTTATTATCTTAATGATTATTATAACATTCTGTTTAATAACTATACCTCCAATTTATTTATATGGAGATCCTGAAACTTTATTACTTGACTTGTTAGGTCCAGGAATCGGTTTTACGATTGCAACACATATAATAATGGATGGAAATAAGAACCTTTATGTCAATGGTAAACCTACAACATCCCGTTTGGCTCCAATAATATTAGGGCTTGCTTTGGGAGCAGGATTTGGGGGAGTTCCATGGGCCAGTTTAGTACTTCCAGCATTAATTGAAGATCAATTTTATCTTATTTATTATGTTATTGGAATAATTTGTATTATAGGAATGGTAATATGTATAAAGTACTTACCAAAAAGAACACCATATGGTAATGAAATGTTAGGTAAGATAAAAGGTTTTAAATCTTACCTTGAAACTGCCGAAAAAGAAAAGCTAGAAGCAATGGTTTTACAAAATCCAACATATTTTTACGATATTTTGCCATATACCTACGTATTAGGTGTATCAGATAAATGGATTAAAAAATTTGAGTCAATTACTTTAAGGGCACCAGAATGGTATGATAGCGATTCACCATTTGATATGTTGTCATTTAACACATTTATGAACTCCACAATGAATTCAGCTAGGAGTGCTATGACTTCCAGTCCATCAAGCAGTTCTTCTTCATCATCAGGAGGCGGAATGTCTGGTGGCGGATCAGGTGGAGGAGGTGGTGGCTCATGGTAGCTACCAACAAAGTCCATAATAATAAAAGTATTTATAACTACTAAAGAGCCAATATTACATTGACTCTTTTTTTATATTAATTATTCTTCTACATTAAAATAAATAGTAGCAAAATATTCCTCATTTACTTCTAGTGCCTCATTAGTAAGATCTAATAATGGACCCTTTTCCGTTGACCAATTAAGTTCTTTAAAACTTACATTACCTTGGTTGTTATTACCTACAAAGACTAGGGTAGGAGTAGTCGTTAAAGTTATAACTTCATCATCAAATTTTTTAAATACTAAGGCTTTTTCTAATGTGAATCCATTGAGTGAAGTTAAAGGCTTATTGATATATGCATATAGTTTCCAATCAGAACTTGTTAGTCTACTATCAACTATTTTTGTTTTAAGTTCACTAGTTTTTGGAAATATATAACTGTTGTTAATAGGGGTAAAAGAAAAGTCAATTGCCTGATTAGCATCTAATAAAGTTAATTCACCATTAAATGGAGTAGTAATAGATCTCGTACCATAGATGAAACTTCCCGCCACATTTGCAATTATTTCTACCTTAGTATTATCACTTATTGCAGAAGACATATTATACTCAAAATATCCATTTCCATCAGCACTTACTATTTGACTATTACTATTGTACTTAATCAATACATCAGCAAAACTATTTGTATGACCACTAATCTTATTTTTTGTTGATGTAATTGGATGAATATTCATAAAGGTATTTCCAATGGAAAGTTGTTTTCTTCCCTGAAATTTAAAATTACCAACATCTGGTAAATTTTTTAATTCAGTAGTTGTTAAATTATATTTGGTAATAGAGGTCAGTGATGACAGTATAGTTCCCTCAATTTTAAGTAAAGCATTTTCTTTGTACCAAGAATAATTAGGTATATTATTTATATCTCCAGCTGTAGAAAGATCTAAAGAATCTGGCCACATATTAATTCTAGAACATGTTATATCAAACGTCATAGCGTTATCAGTATATATAACATTTGCATTTTTAGTATATAATGTAAAGCTTTTAGGATTATATAAATTTAATTTACATTGAGTACCCTTAAAATGAATATTAAAATTATCACTAGGTGTATTGCTATAGGAGTTTATAACTTGTAATTCAGAATCTTCTTTCATAGTTAATGAACCAAAAATGGCCCACATTGGTATTCTTTGATGACTCTTTTCGATAAATATAAATGATGCTCGTTCATCTATTAATACATTATTAGCGCCATAATCAGCTAAAGAAGCAAAACCATTTCCTGTAGTTAGATGTACTTTAGTATCATGAAGAATTGTAAAATTTAATTTATTAGTTCCCGTCATCAAATCTTTATTATCAGTAGCTAAAATAATATCACTCTTACACAAAAAGACGAGGGAAGGATTTATCGAATCACTCCTAAACGCAAAAAGAGAAAAATTAGTTGAATCACTTGATATATTAGTTTTTCCGCCTATTATAACACGCTCTGCTTCACATACTTCCTGACATTCAATACCATTAGTATTTTCAATAGTAATCACTGAATTACTTATCTTAACAACACCATAGGGATTAAATGACAATTGGACTCCATTAAACGTAATATTATCATAAATAGTTACTATCTCATCATAACTATCCACCTCAGGTACATATATAATACCATTTATATTAGGATTTATAATCTTTATATTTTTTACTTGAACCTCTTTTGTAAGAGCAGTCGCAACAATAGTGTCCGAATCACTAGAACTATTCATTCCTGTTAAAGTATGTGTGATACCTTGATATGTCCCATTAATAATTACTTTACTTTTCTTAGAATTTATTGTAATACCACTTTTTAAAGTAATATCACTTTCTAAATAAATATATTCATACCCATTATTATTTTCCAAGACTTCTTTTAATTCGCTACTAGTTGCTACTGAAACTGTCTTGTTATTTATTATATTCATAAAATCACTTATCCTTATAAGATAATATATGTATATTTATTCATTCGAATAATGATATTTAAGAAGCTAAGTCTAATTTTTTAGTATAATTGGAAAATATGAAATATTTGCTAAAATATGTTAAAAATAGTATACTAGCTATAGTTGATTAGAAGTAGCGGAGGTAAGTTGTGAGAATAGGTATTGATATAGATAATGTTATTTCAAACTTTGATGAAATGTTATTGGAAACATATTTAATACATGACAAAGAATTAAGAAATACAGGAATTATAAATCCAAATGCCAAATACATACGAACTGGCATGTTTGATTGGAGTAATGAAGAAGAGCTTTCATTTTACAGAGACAATATTGAATGTATTGCTAAGAAATTAAAGGTTAAAGAGAAAGCAAAAGAATATATAGATAGACTTCATAATGATGGACATTTTATTTATATTATTACAGGCAGAGATAATGGAGAATACAGTGAGCCATATAATATGACTAAAAAGTGGCTTGATGAAAATAATATCTATTATGATAATTTAATTTTAACAGATGCTTATGACATGCATGCCAAATCATTAGAATGCCTAAAAAATGACATTGACATCATGATTGATGATTCTGTAAGAATATGTAGTGACTTAATTACTAGTGGAATAACAACCATTTTAATGGATACTCCTTATAACAGGAAGATAAATATAAAAAGAGTTAAAAACTGGGAAGAGTTTTATGAATTTGTTTATAGTTACAAAGAAAATAAATAAGCGTAATATTTGATACTATGACTTATCATTTTAGACTAAATATATATGTACCAAAAGATCAAGTTAATGGTATTGACCTTTTTATTTTTAAAACATATAAGAACTTATTTGATGGCAGTAAAAGGAGTAAAAAATGAATAAACTAATTAAAATAGAATTACAAAAGCATAAAATAGGACTATTCTCATTTCTATTAATATACATAACAGATATTATTTTATCATTACTTGAACCAGTTATTTTTGGAAAAATATTAGATATAATACTAGAAAATGCTGGAATGGTAAGTACTGATTTAATTAATAAAATTGTATTGCTAGGTTTAATATTATTACTCTCATTTGTATTGACATTTTTATATCGTAGGATAATATTTTCCACTGGTAGAAAGGTTAAACAGGGAGTACTATTTAGTTTACTCCAACGGCTTGAAAGTGCTAATATTAAATTTTTTGAAACTATCGACAAAGGAACATTTGTCTCATATATAATAAATGATATAAATGAAATATGGTCGATAGTAGGACATGGATTTATAGAAATTACAAGAGTATTAGCGTATACCATAATAGGATTCATTATTTCGATAAAATATGTAAATTTTTCATTAAGTATATCTGTATTCACCATATTTCCTATATTTTTATTTCTAATAATTAAACAGAACGCTAAATCACAGAAGTTATTGAGAGATAAACAGGATTTAGAGGCGGATTTGTCCAAGCAAATAAATGACGGTTTTTGTGGCTTTACCGTAATCAAATCATATGTTCGGGAAAAAGAAGTAGTAGACAAGTTTAATAATATAAACAAATCATTAAAAGAAAAGAGCATAGATTATAATAAAGTGATTGCTCATATAGATGCTATTTCGACAGTATGTAGAGGAATTAGTTTTTCTATTGCTTGTGTTTATGGTATATACCTTGTAGTTCAAAAAGTGATAACTATAGGTGACTTTGTTGCATTTAACTCAATTATACAAAAAGTACTTTCTGACTATGTATATACAGGTAATTTAGTCAAAAAAGTAAATACATTAAAAATAGTTAATAAGAGAATAGATTCATTATATAATATAGAATTAGATTCAGACGGAACTAAAAATATGCCGAAAAAACCTGATATAAACATTAAAAACTTAAACTTTAAATACAACAACGAATCAGATAATATTTTAGAAGATATAAATATAAGTATTCCATATGGTAGTTTTATAGGAATTTTAGGAAATACAGGGTCTGGTAAGACAACACTTGCTAATATTTTAGCTAAATTTTATAAAGTAGAAGATGGCAAAATATCATTTAATAATATAGATATAAATGAAATAAATAGAACATCTTTTTATGATAGTATATCGTATGTTATGCAAGAAGATTATATTTACAACAATGTTATAAAATATAATATAGATCTTGGAAAAAATTATACAGAAAAAGAAATCGAAAAATCTCTAGAATATTCAAGTCTATTAGAAACAATTAAAAGTTTTCCTAAAAAGTGTGAAACCTACATTGGCGAGGACGGTATTAAAATATCAGGTGGTCAAAAACAAAGACTTATTTTATCAAGAAATGTTATTAGTCAACCCCAAATATTAATAATTGATGACGGCCTAACTGGATTGGATATTAAAACACGCAAAAAAGTAATAGATAATATAACAAAGAATAGAAATATAACCTTAATTATAATTTCAAATATGATTGAAGATATAAAAAATGCCGATAAAAAATATATATTAGAGGATAAGAAATTAAAGGAATTAGGAGGTAAAAATTAAATGATTAACTTAAAGAAAATAATTCTTAAATATAAGTACAAATTTTTATTAGTCATATTACTTATAATCATAATTTCTTTAATAAATACCTTTTTACCTTATATAATAAAACAAACAATAGCGTTAGTTAAAAGTGATGTAGTCTTTCATGATATAAAACAAAAATTATTTTCTCTTGTATCAGTTTATTTAATTACTACTCTAATTTGTGCAATTTTAGAGTTTTTAAAATCTACCATATTAGCTAAGAATACTCAAGATTTAATATATGATATAAGAAAAACTACTTATAAAAGAATAATGGATTTTAACATGGATACATTTTCTAATATGCATATTTCTACATTGGTTACAAGAATGACATCAGATATATCAAATATTGGTGAATTTATAGGAAGAACGTTACCCATGTTTCTAAGTTCTGGCATATTTTTAATTTTGGTATTGATAGTAATGAGTTTTGTTAATATCTATTTTGCTATAATAATGATAGTTTCTAGTATATTTCTAGTAATAGCGGTACTTAAAATAGGCAAAAAAATGGCCTATTATAAAAAAAGGGAGATTGAAATAACTGAAAATTTAAATGATTATTTTGGCGAAACATTTTCAAGTATAAAAACCACACATATTTTTAATATTCAAAATGAAAGAAGACAAAAATTTATAGATTATAGTAGTGCTGAGTTAAGTATGTCAACCAAATATTTTGATTCTCAAAGTATTTTAACGCCTGTAAGGTCAATAACTAGATATTTTATAATTTCTTTAATACTATACTTATGCTTACAGGGAAAAGTTGCTAATATTGATATTGGGGTAATATACCTTGTTGTAAGCTATATTGATAAATTTTTTGAACCTCTAGGCAATATGTTATATCATTATGAAGATATACAAAAGGGCAAAATATCAATGCACAGAATAGATGAACTAATGGGAACTGATGAAAATATAGAAAATATTTACCAGGGAGAAAACACCGAAAAGTTATATGGTAATATAAAATTTTCAAATGTATCTTTTTCGTATTCAAATAAAAAGAGTATACTTGAAAATGTTAATTTTTCCATAAATGAAGGTGAAAGAGTAGCTCTTATTGGAGAAACAGGAGCAGGAAAAACGACCATTGTTAATTTAATATTGGGTTTTTATAAAATTAATTCCGGCAATATTACATTTGATGGAAAAAATATTGATGATATTTCATTAGAAAGCCTAAGAAAGAATATATCATTTATCCAGCAAAGCCCTTATGTCTTTAATGACACAATTAAGAAAAATATTGTAGTTAATAATGAAAATAATTTTTCTGATGAGAAAATTATAGATATTTTAAAACTAGTTGGTCTTTACAACAAAGTTACAAATTTTAAGAATGGAATATATGAAATAGTTAATGAAAATTCCTTTTCTAAGGGCGAAAAACAATTGCTTGCTTTTGCAAGGGCTATTGCTAAAGACACTAGCATTTATATATTTGATGAACCAACCTCAAACATTGATGTTAAAAATGAGCAAACAATAAAAAATATAATAAGTGAGGTATTAAAAGATTCTACAGTTATTATAATCGCACACAGGCCAACAACCATAGAAAATGTTGACAAAATTTTAAAAGTACAGAACAAAAAAGTAGTGGTAAAGAGTAGAAAAACTATTGTTCATATCAACAATATGGAAAAGTTTAATTAAGTTATTAAAAAAATTAACAATGAATGAAGAACAAAAAGGAAAGTGTATTCAATTAAATTATAGATCTTAACTTAAGTGCATATAGAAGTACAGATGCATAACATTTGTAATATAACTTTAGAAATGATAAAATAAAGTAAATATAACAAATATGAAAGGATTTGGTAGAAAATGAGATTATTGATAATTGGAGCTGGTGTACTTGGGTCAAATCTAGCTCACTCTATAAGAAAAGGTAACGATGTAACCATTTTAGCAAGAAATAAAACTTACGAAAACTTAAAAAATAATGGACTTATTATAAAACATAAACTAGGTAAAAAAACTATTGATCATTTTAATGTAATAGAAAAACTAGAAGGAGATGATATTTATGACTGTATATTTGTAGTTTCAAGATTTTCTTCCCTAGATAGTATTATCCCAATAATAGAAAATAATAAGAGTAAAAATATAGTATTTGTAGGTAATAATATGTCTGTTGAAAAATATATGAATATAAAAAATAAAAATGTACTTTTTGCGTTCTTTATGGCTGCCGGTAAAAAATATGATGGGTATATAGATTCAATTTGTTTAAATAAGATTGAAATTGGCAGAGTAGATGGAAAAGACATAAATAATGAGTTTATAAATTCTATATTCAAAGAAACAAAAATAAAAGTAACTATAGAAAATAAAATGAATGATTATCTTAAAACACATGCATGTGCTGTTCTTCCACTAGTATTTGCTAGTTACAAAGTAAATGGCAATCTAAAACTATTAAAGAAGGATAAAGAATATTCTTTATTAATTATGGATGCCATTATTGAAGGTTATGATGTTCTTAAAAAACTAGGATATGAAATACTTCCTAAGGGGGAATATGAAAACTGTGTTAACAAAAAGAAGTTTTGTGCATTTATTTATAGATTTATGTTTTCGAACTTTATAGGAAAAATGTGTATATCAGATCATGCCATGAGTGCAAGAGATGAATTTCTACTTTTAAATAGTGAATTTGAAAAATTAAAGAAAAAGTCAAAACTTGAAACTAAAGTATATGATCAATTAAAATTAGAATTATTAAATTATAAAGATTAATGTATTTAAATATTTAATGATAATTTAAGAGGCAAACTAAAAATGGTTTGCCTTTTTGTCTAAAGTAAAATGACACCATATATAAAAAAGAATAGTACTTCCTTAAACTCCATAGGCTTATACTATTCTATATTCAATCTTACTTAATTGTTATTTTTCTTCATTTGCTTTAATAATTCTTTTTGAATATTGTTATATTTTTCCTTTTCTTCTGATGAGTCAAACCACTCTTTACAAATAACAGAAGTTCCTAAATAGTAAGGATCCTGTGATTTTGCGTTAGAAAAAATATCTTCAATTTCATTGTTCAAAATATTTATAATTTTTTTAATATCTTTTAAAACAACTTTTTTTGTTAATTTCTTTCTCATCAATTTGCCACCGTAATTATCCGAAATAAATACAAGTGCATTATCAATATAATTTTCACTATTTATATCTAAGGGTACAATTGCCTCATAATCCTCCTGAACAAAACTTTTATTATCATTAATTGCCTCATTTTCACATTTTAAAACAACAATACTTTTATCAGCTAATAATTCTTTAATTTCTTTTTTTGAATATGTTTTATTATAATCAAATTTAAATTGATCACTAGTTGCAGCGACATAGTAAACTTGATAGAACTCATTCCACCAATCAAAACCTTTGCCATGTCCTTCAGTTGCTATATCAGAAAATACCATAGTTGTCGGTAATTTGTGTATATATGTGTATTGTTTATTGTTATGTTTAGATAACATTTTTAAATAATCCATTTCATCAAAAGATATACAATAGATTTTACTTAATAATTCATAAAGTTCCTTGTTAGTTAATTTATCAAAATTACTTTCGATAATTTCGTCCAACATACTAATATATTCTTTAATTTTATTTTTAAATATTTGAGCATTTACAGAATCACTAGAAAGACCAACACATTCATAAGTATCCCTTGCTAATGAAACTTTTTTTCTTTCAACATTCATTTTTTAAACCTCCTGTTTTTATACATTATAGCATCTTAATATTTGTTTTGATATAAAAAACTTAAAATATGAAAGAAATATTCAAAAACACTAAATTATGCTATAATCTTAGGTAGTTATAGTACCGATTTATTTGATTAAAAATCAACTATAAAATTATAAAAAATATAAATGGAAGGAAAAATATAAAATGAAACATGAAATGAAACTTCAACAAAAATATTATGATTTTATTAAAAGGGGAACTAAAAGAATAGAAATTAGATTATTTGATGAGAAGAGACAAAAAATAAAAATAGGAGACACTATTAAATTTCTTAAAGACGATAATCAAGATGAATCATTCGAGGTTAAAGTTATTGGACTTTTAAGATATAATTCATTTGAAGATATGTTTAAAGATTTTGATATTTCAGTATTGTCTGATAAATCAATGACAAAGGATGAATTAATTAGCACCTTAGAGAAATTTTATACTAAAGAAAAGCAAGAACAATATGGCGTTTTAGGAATAAGAATAGAACTGTTGTAATGATTCATAAAAAACATACCAACCTTGTGTTGCCAATAAGAAAATAGTATAATTAAAATAATATTTTTAATGATTTAAATATAATTGTGTGGTGATAGTCTTGAATCCTGAAAAAGTTGGTAAATTTATTAAAAAACTAAGAAAAGATAATAATTTGACACAGCAAAAACTTGCTGATAAATATGGTGTAACATATCAGGCAGTAAGTAAATGGGAAAATGGTATAAACCTTCCTGATGTAACCTTAATTAGACAGATGAGTAAAGATTTTAATATCAGTATAGAAGATATATTAGATGGAAACCTTATAACTAAAAAGAAAAATAGAAATAAAAATATATTAATAGGATCAATTCTATTAATAGTAATCATTGCCATAATAATAGGAACAATAATAATTGTAAAAAATATTAATGATAATAAGACTTTTAAATTTAAAACTTTATCAACAACATGCAATGAATTTAATGTATCAGGAAGTATTGCTTATGATAAGAAAAAGTCTTCTATTTATATTTCACATATAAATTATTGTGGTGGTAATGATACTACTGTTTATAAAAAAATAGAATGTAGTCTTTATGAAAAAAATAACAATGCTAATATTATAATAAGTAGTTGTAAATCAAATAGTAAGGAGATAACCTTAGAAGAATATTTAAAAGATGTAGAACTAAATATAGATAATTACATAAAAACTTGTAAATATTATAATAATAACAGTCTGTATTTAGAAATAAATGCCACCGACAAAAATAATAAAGTTATAACATATAAGATACCGTTAGAATTAAAAAATAATTGTCCAAAATAAACTCAACATACAGTTGAGTTTTTTTCAACCACAAAGTTATAGAATAATAAATTAAATCACGATACAGTTATATGTGAAAGGAGAAAAATTATGAAAAAATTATTTTCACTAATAATTGTATCAATTGTAAGTTTGTTGATAGGATTTTTAGTAAGTTTTTTAATATTTAGTAATACTAATAATAAGACTCTAAAATCATTACCAAAACCAGAGATAACTGGAGGAGAGAGGGGACAATTAGGCATTGATAAAAACATTAATGAACAAACAATAGATAACTATCTAAATCGAAGTGATTCAGTATATCGTGATATGAGAATGTTAATAGATCCAGGTAACTATTCAGCCATTGGTGGTGATTCTTATTTATCAGGAATGATTAAAGGTTTTGAAGTGGTGCCTTATCCATTATTAACAGAAGTAAAAGGCTTACCAGAAGAAGTAGGTAAGAGTTACACAGGAAAGACCTTATTTACTCAAAATGAAGATGGAACATACAAAGAAAATTATAAAGAATCATTAGAATATCTAGAATATTATTTTCCCAAAGATAAATACATTTTCTTAATGTGTGGCGGTGGAGGATACGCCGGAATGACTAAGAACCTTCTAGTGTCCCTTGGATGGGATAAAGAAAAAATTTATAATGTTGGTGGTTATTGGTATTACAATGGAAAAAATAATATACAAATAAAGAAAACAATTAATGGTAAAACAACTTATGATTTTTGGAAAGTAAATTATCATGATATTGATTTCAAAAATTTAACGGAAAGTTCTAATAATGACTAAAAAAATATTAATTATTATAATTTGCATTTTTTCTATATTAATGACAGCTTGTTCAAATAGAATTAAACAAAACGATAATACTGGTAAGATTTATTTAAATGATAAATATTATAACAATGGTAATTTTATAAAAGTTAAAGGAAATGATCTATCGAATATTAATAATGAAAACTATATATTATTTACTTACAATAATTATTGTAATATGGCTATTCCATGCGAAAACATATTTCAAGAGTTTATGACAAAATATAAAATAGATTTTTTATCAATTCCCTTCGAAGAATTTAAAACAACCAAGTTTTATCAAACAATTAAATACGCTCCATCAGTACTTGTAGTTGAGCATGGAAATATTGTTGCCTATTTAAATGCAAATTCCGATGATGATTTAGAAAAATATCAAGATACTAACAAATTTGAAGAATGGTTGAACAATTATATTTATTTTTCAAAATAAGAGAAAAAACATTAAAGACATACTAATCTAAATATGTCTTTTTTTCCTATATATAAGAAAATCTTTACAATAAAAAATAAAGATTACCATTCATAATGTTATATACTGTTGTTGACGAGGAAGAGTATAGTATATATAATCATAATAGAAGTATATATTATGGTAAAATTATATTTGGAGGTAGATACTATGAAAAACTATTATATTGATCTTGGATCATCAACAATAAAAGTTTATTGCTATAAGAATGAATTAGAACTATTGGAGGAACATTCTATTTACTTTAAGAATGACTTTGATGCCGAAAAAGGTATTAGTAAAAATAATTTAAAAGAATTATGTGACTATTTTAAAGAAATTAAAAGTAAATATGATTTAAAATATTATAATACTAATATTTTTGTTACAGGTATTTTTAGAAATTTAATACAAGAAAGAAAACAAGAATTAGTAAAACTATTTAATGATAAGTTTGATTTACATTTTAATATTATAAGTCATGGCATTGAAAACTACTACTTAGCTAAGGCCATGGAGAATGATTATAATAACAAGAAAGTTTTAATAATTAATATGGGTGGAAAAACAACTGAACTAGTAACATTTGTAGGAACTAAAATAACAGATACAAAAAATTTAACAATTGGAGTTGCTGATTTACTAAATAAATTTGATAAGGTTAATGAAAAATATAGTGGTAACTCTGTTGAAGAGATGGAAAAATTTGTTGAAGACAAACTATCTAGTATTAGTCTTGATAAAGATTATGATTGTGCAATATTTACAGGTGGAGAAGAAAGGTTTGAATTATTAACAGGATTTAATTTAATTAATAATACTTTATTTAATGATAATATTCATAAATATATGTTAAGTTTAGAAGATTATATTAAAGGTACAAAAAAAGTATTTAATGAAATCTCAATTGAAGAATTATATGCTTTAATGCCAAATAATCCAAAATGGATGGATGGTGCTAGAAGTGGTGCAATTATACCTCTAGTACTATTTAAACTTGCAAATGTAAAATGGATTATTCCGTCTGACTTAAATCTAATAAATGGTGTTATTAACGACTTAAATTAAAGTTTACGTATTCAGCTGGTATGAAATGAAATAGCATAATAATAGTATCAATTTTCTATTTTATTTATTAAATAAGAGAAAAGTATTATTATGTTTATTTTATGATAAAAAATATGAGTGCACATCAGTATATCAAGATTTTATTAGTAATATTAGAACAGTAAAAGCACTTAACAATAATAAATATTTTGAAAAAATAATACAAAAATAAGGGAGCAGAGTACTACAAAAAACAAAGCAAATATATAAAATGTTATTTACTAGAAGAAATAATTAGAAATATTTTAATAATTATGATATAAAGTACGCTATATTAGATATTGATGTTGTTAATCAAAAAACAGAATTATTTAATATGTCAATAGAGGATAATTTGTGTTTAAATTAAAAATTATCAGACAATGAAATAGAAATTTACTTAAGAGAATTGGAATACAAGCAAATGTTATAAATGAGGAATATTGAAAAATATTGTAGATTAATATTTTTTTAATAAAAATAAGAAGAGGAGAAGTATCATGCCAAAATTATTAGTAAGCGATTATGATCAAACATTTTACCTGAATGATAATGATATAGAAAATAATAAAATATATGTAAATAAATTTATGGATTCAGGAAATTTGTTTGTTATTGCGACTGGAAGGAGTTATTTAGACTTTCATAATAAATTAGACATATATGATTTTAATTACAATTACGCTATTTTAAATCACGGAACAACCATTATAGATAAGAATAATAAAGTTTTATTTAACATATGTATTCCTGATGAAATTATTCCACAAATACAAAATGATTTAAATTTAAGTGAGTGTATAGATTGTTTTTGCTGTGGTGAAATTGATAGTAGAGTAACATTTGAACATAAACATTTAACTAAAATACATATAAAATATAATTCAAAAGAATACGCGTTAGATAAAGCAAATTTTATTAATAATAAATATGGAAATTATGTTAAAGCATATTATGTGAATACAAATTCTATTGAAATTATTTCTAATAAAACAAATAAAGCTAAAGCTATATATTGGCTAATTAAATTTTGTAATAATGTTAATAAAACTAATACATATGTAATAGGTGATGGTTATAGTGATATAGAAATGGTACAAGAATTTAATGGTTACTGTATGGCTGACTCAGTATCAAAATTAAAATCAATAGCTATTAGGGAATATGATAGTGTATCAAGTTTAATAAAGGAGATTTTAAATAGTGAAAAATAAGGAGACAAATATATTAATATTTTCAAATGTATTTAGAGAAATAATAAATATTTTTTCTGGACCATTTTTAACAGCTTATTTTTTTAAAATATCAAAAAACTCACTAATTGATTTGTCCACTTATAATATTTTTGTATTTTTATGTGTAGGATTTTTTGGTTTAATGTTAGGATATATAATAAGAAATAAATTTCAAATTGGTATGTTTAGAATTGGGGTTATATTAAATGCAGTATATGTGTTAACAATCATCATATTAAAAGAGCAAATATTAAATTATTTACCCTTTATTGCGTTTTTATATGGTACTTCAATGATAACATATTTTTACCCATATAACTTATTTTTATCAAATAAAGTAAGCAATGATATGCGAGCACAATATGAATTTAAAAGAAAAACAATTGTTACAATAATAAGCATATTAACTCCAATAATTTTAGGAACGATAATTACCACCACTAATTTTGTGTTAACTGCTATAATTATATTAATAATGTCACTTATACAAATAGTTATGTCCTTTTTTCTAAAACCTATTACATATAGTAATAAAAAATTTACTCCCTTCAGTTCATTGAAAAAACTATTAAAGAATAAGGACGTAAAAAATATTTTAAAATTAGATTTTTTCAAAGGTATGAGTGTTGCAGATGGATCCCTTAAAATTTTAATTACACTATTAATTATTAATGCTTTTAAAACAGATTTTAATTTAGGAATATTTTCATCAATTTCTAGTCTATTAACTATAATCTTTCAGTATATATATACAAAATATTATAGAAATAAAAATGATAAAAATATGATTGTCATTTGTGCTGCTGTCCCAGTTATTAGCTTGATTTTATTATTAATAATAAATAATAATATAGCTTTATGTTTATATTATTTTTGTTACAGTTCATTAGTAGGAGTTTTAAATTTTGTTATTGATATTAGATTATTTAATTTATCCAATATTCCTTTAATAAAAAATGATAATCAAATGGAATTTTGGTCATTAAGGGAAGTTGTGTTAAATTTTGGTAGAATTATAAGCTATATATTATTATTGATGGTATCACTAATAAAATCAGGAAAATATTTAAATATTTTAATGCTATTTTTAACATTGAGTATTCTGTTGATGGGAATATCTTTATCTAAAATTAGTAAAAATGATAAATAAATTCTAATTTCTTCTGTCCTTATAGTATATTTTGATTTAGATTAAAACAATCATTTAATAACTGTGATATAATTACTATTAACTAGAATTATTAATTTATTGTGAGGTATTATTTATGAAACAAAAGAAAATAAACATTCTTAAAAGTGGCTTTTTTCTAACATTATTTTGTATTCCTTCAATTTGTTGGATACTATTAGAAGTATTATTAAAAAATACACCTAATGATGATGGCTCTCTTACTACTTGGCCTGAATTATTACAGGAAACATTTATAGTAATAGCATTTTGGTTTATAGTATCTTTTGTAATTGCCTTAATTGTTAGTGAAGTCAAAAAAAATCAATCAAAAACAAAGATAATTAAGGAGATTAAACATACACAAAAGTCGGAAGAAAAGGGAGTTTTAAAGCCCCAAACAATTTTAAAAGCAGAAAAAGCAAAGAAAGATAGTAAATGTTTATATACTTGTGAAAGCATAGTTGATGGATATGAATATAAGAAAATGGCCAAATACTTTCCAAAAAGAGTGTATTGGGTATTTGTGATTAGAGGATTAATCTCAAATTTAATTGTCTCATCAATTATAGCTATAACATCCAAAAATCTTGTAAGTACATTAGCATTTTTTACTATATGTCAGATATTCTTAATGGTGCTTTATAAAGTAAGATTAGAGTATTATTCTGAGAAAGAATTTAATAGAATCAAAAAACAAGGTATTGCAGATACAAATTTTGAAACAGAGTTTTACGGAGATCATCTTATTAGAAAAGGGGAATCCGTTACATTTACCATTAAATATTCAGAAATAAGTAGGTGTGTTGAGAATGATACTAATTTCTATCTAGAATGTGCTGACAAAAATATGATTATAATACTACAAAAAAATAGATGCGATTTAGAATTAATAAATTTTATAAGGAGTAAGTTTAAAAATCCAGAAAATAATATTGGAGACACTTCTAGTTATAAAGAAATTAAATCTCTAAAGAATACTAAATTAATAAGTACTCTTATGATAATATTATTTATCGCTACGATATGTAGTTTATGGGGAGCATTATGGTCATTATCGCTAATAGATGAAATTAATCCACAACATGGATTTAACTTTACTAAAAATGCCTGGATATTCTGGTGTTGGTTACCACTTCCTATTGCATCGATTATATTAGGATTTATATTTGAAAGTAAAGGTTTCAAATGCACAAAAAATATTGTTGCTGGATTCATAATAGGATTCTTATTATTAGTGTATGGCTCATTTAGTTTAATACCATCATTTTCAAAAGATTATAGTAAAATTAATGATTATAAAGAATATATAGATGCTAGTATTCCTAATAATGGAGAACTAGAAATTCAAAATTGGAAAACATATTTTGACGATGATAAAACAGAATATGTAATTATTAATGCATACTATGACAAAGAAGATGTAAGTAATTTATTGAGTAGTATTCAAAATAGTAATAATTGGGTTTTAAGCACTAAAATGAAATCAGAACTTAAAATATTATTACCAACACAATTTAGGGCTCAAAAAGATGTATATTATTCCATATACAATAAAACAACTAATGAATATAATACTATTCCTAGTGAATCTGGTAAATATGAAATGTATGCCATGTATTATGATAAATCACTTAAACAATTATCAATACATAGATACAAATATTCATACAATAAATAAAAAAACAAATAACAATAGATTTAATAAACAATTTTAGTAATATATATAATAGTAATTCAACCAATAGAGTTATAGAAAATGCAATAACTGAGAATGGGTTAGAGAAAAGCTGCATTGATAGAAGAATAATTGAAGAAAATCAGCCCATTTTTAATATTGAATTACCAGACGGAAAAAGATACGACCAAAAAGACAATTACAGATGTTGGATATATTGTGGCTTAAATACTATCCAATACGATATGGCAAAAAACTTAAATATTGATTTAAAGGAATTTGCATTATCAAACAATTATATTGCATTTTTTGATAAATTAGAAAAATCTAATAATGCTTATGAAAATATCATAAATATTTCAAATGTTGACTGGGAATATATAGATAAAGAAGATGTATTACAACATTGTGTAAATGAAGGTGGACATTGGCAATGGTTTGTTTCCATTGTAAATAAATATGGATTAATGCCATACGAGTATATGCCTGATGTATTTGAAAGCTTAAGAATGCAAAATATTACAGGACTATTTACTGATAAGGTAAAAAAAGATTGTATCAAATTAATAAACTCAAAAAGAGAAAATGCTAATGTCAATGATTTAAGAAAAATGAAAGAAACTTTTTTGAAGGAAAATTATATCTTTTTATCAAAAATATTGGGTGAACCTAAAATGAAGTTTGATTATGAATATAAAGATAAAGAGTCAAAATATGTAAAATATAAAAATATAACACCTATAGAATTTAGAGATAAGTTTTTAAGCATTAACCTAAATGACTTTGTTTCATTAGGTAATGTACCTATGTATAATAAAGAGTATTATAAATTATATAGAGAAAAATATCTTGGAAATGTTTATCAAAATAGTTATGTTGAATTTTTAAATTTACCTATAAATGAAATAAAACAATTAGCAATTAAACAACTCAAAGATAATATGCCAGTTTATATAAGAATTAATTTACGAAAGTTTAGGGATAAAAAATCTGGAGTATTAGATACTAGAATATTTAACTATAAAAATACATTTGGATTTGATTTTCTAACAAAAGAAGAAGCTTTAAATACCCATGACATATATCCTCATCATTGTATGTCAATTTGTGGCGTAAATTTATTAGAACATAATAAACCTCAAAGATGGAAATTAGAAGATAGTTATGGTACATTAGAAAAAGTTGATGGTTATTATATAATGAATGATAATTACTTTGATGGATTTATATTACAAGCAATTATAAATAAAAAATATTTATCAAAAAAACAACGAGAATTATTAAAACAAGATGTAATAGAATTTGAAATAAAGGATCCATTTTAGAAACAAAGACAATGTCAGTTGACATTGCCTTTATTATTTGCTTTATTAATAGAATTTTTAAGTAAATACTTGAAACTAGACCAACAAAAAAATAGCCTTAATATGAGATGGCATCAACATAAATGTTTGAGAAATCAAAACAAATTTATCAATATAACAGTTAAGATACAACTTTCGAAATATAGCACTTTCTTTTTATAAATTTATATAGTAATTTTAATATTTTTACAGGAAGTGTAGAAAATAAAAATGCTTTAATATATAATAAAAAAAGATAATACTGGGTTTCAACAGAGTTTCAATATTGTTTAATCATTATGTACTTATTTCTTAAATTTAGTTATAAATGATAAAGTAATTTTGATGCCTTTGTTAGAATCCACTAAATAACTAAAAGGTAATTTTTATAAGAGGTGATATAATGAAAAAACTGAATTCCAATCATTTAAAATTAATAGCAATTATAGCAATGACAATTGATCATATTGCAGATTTAATCTATCCAGGAATGCCTAATAATATAATTTCAAATATTTTACATATCATTGGTAGATTAACCGCACCTATTATGTTTTTCTTTATATGTGAAGGGTTTTATTATACTAAAAACTTAAAAAAATATATTTTAAGATTATTTCTCTTTGCCATAATATCTCATTTTGCCTATTGCGTTGCTTTTGGAATCAATTATATACCATTCAGTTCTGGAAATATCTTTAATCAAACAAGCATTATGTGGTCTCTTGCCTGGTCAGTAGTTGCTCTTTATATCATATACAAAACTAATTTAAAAGAGTGGCAGAAATGGATATTAATTATTTTAATAAACATTATAACTTTTTCTTCTGATTGGAGTTGCATAGCAGTAATGTCAATTTTATCTATGTATTCAAATAGAGGTAACTTAAAAAAGCAAATTATAAGTATGAGCTTTTGGATTTTAATTTATGCAATTATTTCATATTTATTTGTAAGTAAAATTTATGGATTAATTACATTAGGAGTATTATTGGTATATCCATTATTAAATGTTTATAATGGAAAAAAAGGTAAGTTAAATTGGATGAAATGGTTCTTTTACATATACTATCCGTTACACTTAATTGTTATAGGAATATTAAGAATAACAATATATGGAAATACACCGTTATTATTTAATTAAATAAATTACAATGTAGTAATTAGTTAGATAAATAGTAATTGTTGTTCTGAGAAGGAGTTTATGGGATTTACTTTATATTCTACAATAATATATTTATTCTTATTTATCGCTGATCTATTTGCATTTGTAAAAGGGAAAGAAAATAAAAAGATGATACCTTTTATAGTAATTACTACGATAATAATAATTAGTATAATAATTTTAGGCTATTTGTGGATTACATCACCAATGTAATATGATTGTTGGAAAATAATATTTTGGGAGTTAGAAGTGATTTAAATATGAAATATAAAAATGAAATAGTAATTATATCAATAATAACTATATTGATATTATTTTTAAAATTGGTAAATGTGTTTCAAATTGAAAATGGCTTAGGCTATCCTTTCACTATTGTTTTAATGATAATTTGTTTTAGTCTTGCTACTATATTTATTCAAAAGAATATAGATAGAAATTATAGAATAAATAAATTAAATTATCAAAACTTAAATATTTTAAAATATATATCTTCAATTTTAATTATCATATTACACTTGCGTCCATTTCTTAACTTTTCAAACGAATTAGATTTAGCATTTAATAATATAATTACAAGAATATGTGTTCCTATATTTTTTATAATAACTGGCTATTTTGTTGCAAAAAAGGAGAAAGTAAATGAAAATTATATAAAGGAATACATAAGGAAAACAATACCATTATATTTTGTTTGGAGTTTGTTGTATATACCTGTAATAATAGGCACAATAATTAAGTATTTACCAATCATAAATGAGTATATATCAAAAATCAATATTACTTTACCTTTCATAATTATTCTGTCAATAATATTATTACCTATTATAGTGTTGGTTGCTTTATGTTATACAGGAGTTTATTATCATTTATGGTATTTTCCTGCAATAATATTTTCTTTGATTGTTTTAAAAAAATGGAAACAAAAATTCAATATAAAATATTTATTAATAATTTCCTTTATATTGTTATTGTTTGGGGCAACAGAAACTTATTATGGAGTTTTACCATTATCAATAAAAAGAACATTATCTTATTACTATAATATTTTCTTTACTACAAGAAATTTCTTATTCTTTGGCTTATTTTATGTAGTATTAGGTTATTATGTAGGTACAAAGGAAAAGGCGTATTCAAAATATTGTTTTCTTAAATTAATTGTTTCGTTTTTCTTATTAACTTTTGAGGCAATATTATTACATGATACTGATAGACTTAATAGTAATATTTTATTATCTTGCATACCATTAACTTACTACTTATTTATTTCATCTATTTATATTACTAATAGCATGAAATTAGATTTCCAATTTGGCACTTATTCTAAATATTATTATTTAATACATCCAATGGCAATTTTTGTTATATCTTCGTTGTATAAAAATATAAATTATTATCCATATCTAAGTATTATGATAGTTATATTGATTACGCATATCACTTCAACTTTAATAATTAAATTAAAGGAGAAAAACAAAAAATTAATTATTTAATAAATCACAATTTAGTAATTAGCTAGTAAAATAGTAATTTGTTAGAAAGAAGGAATAAATATGAAAAAGAATATATTAAAAATTATTTTGATGATTTTAGGAATAGGAATTTTAGATTATGGTATTATTACTGAAATTGATGGAATAGGAAGATTTGCTATAATTTTATTTGGAACACTATTTTCTGTTGTTTCATGTCTGGTTTCATTTGATAAGAAAGGCAAATAGTCTTGCAAATAGGAGAGGTATAAAATGTGTAATAATGTAGGTTATTAATAGATAGTATTAAATATTTTATAAAAAATACAATATGAAAATCTAATAAGAGGTGGTAAAATATGAAATTAAATAGAAAACCGATTATTGGTATAGTTTCAAAGCACTTATTAAAAAATGTAATTTGTTGAAAGGTTATTTAAAATTAACATGGAGGTAATTATGAATTCTATTACTGAAGAAATAAATACAAGCCTTGAAAATGAAAAAATTCCAGACTTTGTAAGTGAAGAACTACCGAAAGAAGAAGCTAGAAAACTTACTGAAAATGATATTGGAAATTTAAAAAAGAATTATATGCTTTATAGTAGTTTAGAAAATGAAAAAAGTTCGCAAGTTTATAAAAATATGCTATATATATGTTCTTGTATATTTTGGTTTTGTATTGGCATATCGGTATATTTTCAATTAGGTGAATTTTTAATTGATATTGGGATTATAACTTTTGATATTTTAGTTATAATGTATACTTTATTTTTTATATTATTACTAATTTTCTTAATAAAAAAGACGTGTAAATTTTGTAAACATATTCATTTGAATTTTGCTCTTATGAAAAAATATATTAAACCTGTTATGATTGCAGCACTTCCTGAAAATGTAGATGATGAAATCAAAAAAAATATAATTGTAATTTGCATATATGAAAGAATTAAAGATAAAATTAGAATTACATATTGTGCTACGTGTAAAGGTTCATGGTTTTTACCTAAAAATATAAAACCAAATACTGTTGTTTATATGTTAACTAAATCTCCAGTTTTTGAAGATTATGATAAGTTTGGACCATTAGATAGAGTATTTATACCATATGATAAATAGAATAAATTTATTTGAACAAATATTTAAAAGAATACGAAAATTATAATTTTTCCTCTTTTTTGATATTATTAATTATAAAAAAACTTACGAACAATTAAGTCAGTAAGTTGATTTCAAATGGAGCCAATGTCGTAGGTATCTACAATTTTTTTCCAATATACGAATTGATACATAAATATCAATCATTAAACGTAATATACCACAAAATTATATAAAATTCAACAAATTTCTTTAAATGTCAACGAAAAAGTGATACAATATTAGCAAATTGATGGTGATTAATATGCTAAAAAAAATTGAATATACAAAAAGGAATTTGCTTAATAAAAAAATTGAAAATATTTTTATATGTCCAATATGTCATAGTGGTATTAAGATTTATAAAAATTCTCTAATTTGTGAAAAAAATCATTGTTATGATATTGCAAAAAAAGGCTATTTTACATTATTAAAAAAAAATAAATTAAGGATTGATAATATTTATGATATAAATTTATTCAAAAACAGAATGGAATTTATAAAAAAAGGATTTTATTATGAATTACACAAACTAATATCGAAAATAATTATAGAAAAAGGCAACTCACAAGTAATAGTCGATATGGGATGTGGTGATGGTACACATGATAATATGATTTTAAATTTAATAAACAACAGTCAATCTTTTATTATAGGGGTAGACATATCCAAAGTAGGTGTTGAATGTGCAACAGATTATGTTAAAAGTAATTTTATTCCTTTGGTTGCGGATTTAAACTATATGCCATTAAAAAATAAAAGTGTTGATGTTATACTAAATATTCTATCCCCATCTAATGAAAAAGAAATGAATAGAATATTAAAACAGAATGGAATTATAATTAAAGTTACTCCGAAAAGAGAGTATTTATACGAATTAAGAGAACTTTTACATATTAAAGAATATGAAAATGAACTGCAAATTGAAAAGAATATAGACAAAAATTATATTATTTTAAAAAAATATACAATAAATGAAAGAAAAGAATTAAATGAAGAATCAATGTTAAATTTGATTAATATGACACCTTTATCAAAAAATTACAATTATGATAAAATAATTAATGAAATTACAATTGCTTTAAATATCTATGTATTAAAAGTGAGGGATAAAATTGAATAACTATGACGAAATTAAAAATATATATGATAATAATTTTATTTATAACAACGAATTTGCAAACTATGATGATGACTTTTCGTTTTGGAATCATTGGATAAAAAAAATAAAACCAGCAAAAGTTTTAGAAATTGGCATTGGCAATGGAAGATTAATAAAATTACTTTCGAATACTGTTTCACAATATGATGGATTAGATATTTCTCAAAATATTATTAATAATTTCATTGAAAAAAATAGCTGGTATAAAGGAAATTTGTTTAATCAAGATATGAAATACATAAATATTAATACTATATATGATTTAATCATATTACCTTTTAATACTTTTTGCTATTTATACACATTAGATGATTTGAAACGGTTTTTTACAGGAATTAAAAAAATTAGTAATAGTAATACGATAATTATAATTGATATTATTAATCCTAATATACATGATATGTCAGAACAAAAAAAATATAAATTATGTAATCATTTCATTATTAATCATGAGATGTGTAAGTTGTATGAAAAACACTATTATAATTATGATACAGAAGTAATTAATTATTCAAAAAAGTATGTATTTTCTAATGGTAAAATTATGAATTTTAATTTACCAGTAAGAATATTTTTTCATCAAGAATTGTTAAATTTATTTAATTTATTTGGTTTTGAAATTCTTAATATTTTAGGAGATTATAATAATGAAAATTACAAGTTTAATAGTAGAAAACAAATTGCTTTTATAAAAAGGAGTGATGAAAAATGAAATTATCAAATTATGCACATTGGATTGAAATTATGGATGGAGAGTATGCCTTATTTAATAGTATTTTAATGCAAATTGCTTTTGTTGATAAAGAACAACTTGTTAAAATTAAAAAATTTGATGTGAATAACAAAGAAAAAGAACAATTACTTGAATTAGGAATATATGTTAAAGATGATTCTATACTTGATGAAGTGTATAATGATTTAGCAAATGCAATAAAAAAGCAATCCAAACAATTAAGTATAATGTATTTGAATATTTCTACATTTTGTAATTTAGCTTGTAAATATTGTTTTATAGAAAATAATCCAATAACTAGTAATTACTTCCAAAAAATGAATTTTACAACGGCTAAAATAGCAGTTGATAAATTTATAAATGAGATTATCAAAAATAAAGTTGAAGAAGCACAAATTATAATTTATGGCGGTGAACCATTAACAAATTTTGATTTATTACAAAAAATAATACAATATATAAGAAAAGTTAAAAATGATTTGGCAGTAACCATAATAACAAATGGAACGTTACTTCGTGAAGAGGAAATTTTATTTTTAAAGCAAAATAGAATTGGAATTGGTATTTCATTAGATGGACCAAAAAGAATAAATGATAAAAACCGAATTTTCAGAAGTGGCACTGGTAGTGTTTATGATAGTGCTGTTGAAGGAATAAAACTATTAAATAAATATGATTGTAATTATTGTGTTTCTGCTACAGTAACAAATGATGTTCTAGATAATCAAGAAGAAGTATTTAAATGGATTAAAGATTTAAAAATTAAAAATATATTTTGGAATTTATATCATTATTCTACTTATGTTAGTGAAAATGAGTGGGAAAAATTCTATAAAAAAATGTCAGATTTTATTTTAAATATGTATTTAAAATTAGATACGATTAATGTTGATGAAGAAAGAGTAAAAGAACAATTAAAATTATTTTTAGATAAAAAATTTAAATTTCATAATTGCGGTGCTGTTGGTTTAAATCAAATAACAGTACAGCCAAATGGAAATGTTTGTATATGCCAAGGCGATTCTAGATCATCTGATACAATAGTTGGAAATATAATAACAGATGATATTGATACGATATTAAATAATCAAAAAAATAATAAATGGCTTGAGATGTATACGATTGACAAATCTGAATGCAAAAATTGTCCTGCAATCTCTGTTTGCGGTGGAGGATGTCCTTTACAGTCAGAAGCACTATTTGGAGATAGAAAAGATTTAGATAGAGCTACGTGCATTTATTATAAAGAAAGTTTGAAATGGTTATTGTTACAATATTATTTGGCATCGGAAGAAATAGAAAAAAATAACATTTCTGAAGAAACTATTTGTGTATAAATTTCTGGTTATGGTCAGATTTTTATATAAATTTTAAAGGAGGTGAAAAAATGAAATTTCCAAACTATAAAAAGATAGCAGAAAAATTAAAGAAAAAAGATGCGGTTATGGCAAATCAATGCACTTGCAGTAATTGTAATTGTAGATCTGCAAATAATATGGTCAATTTATCTAAATTATATAAAGAAAAATTATCTAATGCTTAATATAAGAATTCAGATAATGATTGATTAAAAAGATGATTAGATTTCTATATCATAATCATCTTTTATTTTGTCTGAATAGTGTTCTTTACGGAATTTATAAGTATTATTTAATTGTATCATCTTCAATAACACCATGTTCGTATAAATCTCTTGAAAAATCACGATATTTATCCCTATTTTTTCTATTAAATAATCTGCTTTTTTATAAATTGAATAAGCCTTATAAATTTATTTTTAAAATAGTTAAGTTCTGCAAATAAAGAATTATTTTTTTTCTTTCAATTCATCAATTTCATCATCTCTTAACTTATTTTTTTCAGTAAGTATTTTATCCTCTTCATTTTTAATGTTATCCATTTTCATAAATACTATTTGATTTGATAAATATAATCCTCTGCTAATACTATCTTTAGAATATTCTTTACCCAGTGCTTTTTTCTATTCTAATTTTGCAATATCGCACAAAAAAATCAACTATTACTAGTTGACTTAATCATTAATGTCACATTGGTGCGACGATTTTATCTTATGGAGCAGATGATAATAGGGGTTTAAACCTAAAAAAATATTCCTCACCCATTAAATAGATTATATGATAAAATCCAGGAAAATCAAAAACTATATTTGAAGATTGGTGAATTATGGTATAATTTTATTAATTGGAGGTGTTCTATGGAGCATATAATGAAGCTTTATGAGTCTAGTTTTGAAGATGTAAAATCTGGCAAGAAAAAGAGAGAATATAGACTTAATGATGAAAAAAGAAAATTAGTAAGAGTTGGAGATACTATTAGATTTTTAAAACTTCCTAATTTAGATGAAGAATTTGTTGTTGATGTTAAGAAAATAGAAACATTTGATAATTGGTTTGATTGCTATTCTAAATATTATGATGAAGATTTCAAAGATAGATATGAAAGTGTTGAAGCTGTTGTTCAAGATACTTATGAAGGTGGTTATTATACTAAAGAAGAATCAGAAGAAAATGGCTGTGTAATTTTTTCTATTAAAAAACATAGAGTTGCTCATCTTAATTCAACTGCTTGTTATTAAAAAAAGGTAATAAAATTTTAATGATTAAGTTTGCTAAAAAATGGGGACATGTATACGCTCCTCCAAGTGGCAAGTTTCAAAAAGGAGAAATAAATGAATAAATTAGAAGAAAATAAAAAGATATATAATGCAATAGATTATGGATTAAATCCAAAAAATAAAGATAATTCAAAAGAGCTACAAACACTTATAAACTTGGTACATAACAATGGAGGAGGAGTAATATTTATTCCTATAGGAGTTTATATTTTTGATTCTGCCAAAAGTTCGTGGGATATGACTAAGAATATAACAGCAATTTGTGAAATGAAATCTAATGTATCTCTAGTTGGTGAATCTTTAGCAGATACTGTTTTAAAAGTTATTGGAAACACAGCAAAAGGATCAGCTTTGTTTTGCCACAATAGTGAATTTTCAAAAGAAATATTACATTCTGCAAATGCTAAAAATTTTACAATCGATATGTCTGAGGCAAGTTTAAATCAATATACACATAGAGGTAAAGCATTTTATTATAGTGGGATTAAAGATTGTGTTTTTAGAGATTTGCGACTTATTTCAACTCCTTCAACTGCTTTAGGGATAGATATGTTAGATAACGTTGTTATTGATTCAGTATACATTTATGAAGCAGGAAAGTCTTGGAATTATGGTGGCAATGGAGGTGCCGGAATTGGAATAGGTACTGGTTTATGGGAAAATGAAAATTATATTATTAGAAATTGTATTTGTGTATCTTGTGGACATTTTGGAATATTTCTAGAAGATCAGGGGATCTTTCATAATAAAGAAAACTTTCCTAAAGGTCAAATAATTTCTAATAACATAGTTAGAGATTGTAGACATTATGCTATTGGTATCCGCGGAGGAGACACAGTTTTGGTTTCATCTAATAATATATATAATAATAATGGCGGATTATATGTAGATTATGGGGCTAGAAATATAATGTTTAATGGTAATATTATAAAAAGTTCTAAGAAAGCTGCATTTTGCATTGGAAATGAAGATAAAATTATAAATAATAATTCTAAAGAGTGTAAAAACATAGTTTTAACAGGTAATACATTCATTGATAATAAAATAAATTTACTTGAAGATTCCGAACATCTTAATTGTATAGAAAAAAATAATATATTTATTAATTAGGTTCTGAAAAATAAATGTTTGGTAATATTACAGAATTTAAAAAAACATCAATTACAATAACATTCTTTATAGTTATTATTTCAGTAATCACCTCATTACCAAGATATTCAATTTCATCTTTTGATTATATCTAAAAAACTATCATACAAAGGGAATATAGCAGGAACAGGAATGTTTTTAAGATTAATTTTACTAATTTGGTGTTTAAAACGTAAGTAATATTTAGTAAATAAAAATAATATATAAAACCTACTAATGTTTATAAATAAGTAGGTTGTTTTCATTTGTTAATCTTTCTTTCATATATGAGAAATCTCATATCAACAATTGAGAATGTTCTATAAAAATAAAACTCACATAAAAGTGTGGTGTGAGTAATCATTTCGATTGGGCAAGTGTCGTAGATATCTACAACATTTTTGCTATGATGTGATAAATATCACTCACTACTAATAATATACCATAAATTAATATTTCAATATTTTTTAGTGAATTTGTTCAATAAAATATTGAATAATGTTATAATTTTAATAGATTTGAGGTGATAGAATAGTGATAAGTAATTTAAATTTAGATAATATAAAAGTTGTTATATTTGATTATGATGGAACACTAGCAGTTCATAGAGATAAAGATTTTGTTAAGCATCGTAATGAAAATGTAGATAAAAGATTAAACTATTATGCAAATGCTTATCAAAATCCTAGTAATTTTTATATAGATATTGAACCATGTGATAGATCTGAAGCTTTATATAAATTAATTCAAGAATTAAGAAACAAAAATATTAAAATGTATTGTTTATCAGGAATGAAATTTTCATTTCATTTTAAAGCAAAACAAGATTTTATTAATACACAATATGGTGATGATATTGAACTAATATCAGCAGGAACACAAGAATTAAAACTTGATGGTATAAAGATTATATTAAAGTTAAATAAATGTAATTTAGATGAAATATTATATATAGAAGATTTGGAAGATACAGTAAAATTTTTAAAAAGTAATGGTATAAATGTAATTAATGTTAATGAAATTAAATGAGGTGCATATTAAATGGGAATTATAATCGCTGGATTTGCTACTTGTGGTAAAAGTATATTAGGTAAAAAATATAATAACATCAAAGATTTAGAATCAAGTCCATATAAAAATATAATGAAAAATGATATACCTGTTGAAAAACAAAAAGGTACAAAAAGAGAATTAAATCCTTTGTGGCCTCAAAACTATTATGATGCTATTAATGAAGCAGTAAAAAAATATGATGTTGTTCTAGTTCAATTAAAGCCAGAACACTTTGACTATTTTGATAAACATAATATTAAATATTCTATTGCTTACCCCAATATTAATAACCGGTAAGAAGTAGAAAGAAGATGTATTGCTCGTGGTAATAATGAAAATTTTATTAGAAGATTAAAACAAGTGTTTATTCCATATTATGAAGATTCCACTAATAGAAATTATAATAAATTATATATTTTATTTAAGACAAATCATCATAGTTTGAGTAGATTTAAAAGAAATAATACTTCATCTAATTTATATAGAACTATGGAAAATAATATTAATGAATCAATAAATGAAATAATTAGTTCAAAAGATGATTATATTAATTTTATGAAAGATGAAAAAGATAATTATATCGCCTTCAAAAATGAAGAAAAGGAAAAATTTGATAATTGGTTTACAAAATCTGATGAAGAGTACAATGATTTTATGAATAATAGTAGAAAGAATTTATCTAATCTTGAAAAAACATATTCTGAAAAATTAAAGGTAGAAGAACCATCTAAATTTATGCTAGAAAAATCTAATGAATATAAAAAGGAAACAATTCATTGGGCTATTGCAATAGTTACAGTTTCATCTATATTATTAGTCTTATTAGGTTTTATATTAAGTCCAAAAATAGAATTTGGTAAAAAGGTTATTACAGTAAATTTATTTAGTACAGAAATGCCTGTATATAGCAGTATTATTATTTTATCTATGATTTGTTTAATAATATATTTAATTAGAATCTTCATTAAGATAATGATGTCTTCAAAACATTTAAGTGAAGAATATAGACAAAAATATGTGCTTACTTACTTTTATCTATCATTAGTAAATTCGGGTAATTTAGACGAAAAACTAGGAAATATAATTTTATCATTATTATTTACAAAAGCTGATACTGGATTAATAAAAACTGATAGCAGTAATGAATATGAATCTTTAATTAAAACATTAACATCGGTTGGAAAATGATTTAAAATATGTTATACTAGCATTAGTTTTGGGGAGGTTTGTATGACTTTAGAAGAAAAAGCAAAATTTATAGAAGAAAGTAAAGAAAAGAATTATTTATTTATATCACCTAAAATTATTAAAGGTGGAGCAACATTAGTTGGAAGTTATGAAGCGTTGGAATTATATGAAAATATGGATGAAAATACCAAAAAATTTGCTGAAAAAGAAATTGTTAATTTGATTTCAAATGCTAATTATAATAATAAAGAAGAAAAAAATCATTTAAAATTTAATTTAGTTTTTTGTGGAGATTTTGCCGATTTACCAAATGATATGGGCAGTCCAATAGATTTTATAATGAAAAATAAAGAAAGAATAGTTGCAGTATATAGATATGTAAAGAGTACTGAAGAAAGAGAATTCTTTATTGGTTTCTCTCAATCAGAAACAATTTATAACTATGGTTATCTATATTTAAGTTTAGCAAAATTGTTAGAAGAGTTTGAAAAAAATAATGTTAAATATGAAATAGATACTACTGAAGATAGATTTACTCCTGCTTTATATAGAGATGACGCAGCTACTAGATTTGCAATTAGTTATAGTCCTAAAAAAGAAATTGAAAGTGAAAAAGGACATCAATTAAAGAAAATAAAGAGAGAGGTATAATGCTATGAATAAAAAGTATTCACAAGAGGAATTAGATCAAATTCTTTTATCAAAAAAATTAAATGAATTCTATCTAGCAATAATTGAAAATAGACAAGAACTTTTAAGTGATGAAGAGTATGAAGAAATTATAAGAAAAGATAAAACTATTTATGGTGATAATAAAGAAGAAGTAGAAGATTTAATTAATAAAGTTAAAACAGATGAACAGCTAAAAAATTTTGCACCTGATTTAATGAAAGTTATGTTTGGTTTAGCGCAAGTTAGACATTTAGCGATTTTAACAATGATTGACGACGATGTTTATGATATAGGAAGTGCTAAATTTGAAAATTTAAAAAGAAACAAGATTGTTCATTTCGACAATTTAACAACACTTTACAATGAATCAAATGCCAGAGTAAGATATTTTACACCAGAGGAAGAACCACAACTAACACAAAGAACTGTACTAGTTGATATTGATGATGAATCAATTATTCAAGCATACGAAAACGAACATATTCACCAAGAAGAAAGTGAAGATTTAACTAGTGATTTCTTTACTGAAGTAAAGGGTAAACCATATACTTTAAAAAGAAAATAATGATAAAAAGATGATTACATACCAATTTCGTAATCATCTTTTCCTTTGTTTTTATTTTTATCATTTTCTTTATTTCAAATATAGTCATCCTGAATTGATTCAATAGTTTTATCGCTAAATATATTATGAAGTATATAAATCTTTTGAAAAATTCCAATAATTTTCACGTCCTTTTTCTTTGCCAAACATTTTATTCTTAATAAATTTAACTAATCTATCAAATAAGTTTTCAAAGAAATTAATAGTGTTTTGTAATTTAGAATTTTTCTCTTTAAGATCATCAATTTCATCTTCTTGTTTATCTATCTTTTTTTCTAGTGATTTAACTTTAATGGTTAAAGCATCATTATTTTCAGGAAGTATTTTAACTTTTTTCATGTTTCCTTTTAATTCAGTTTCAACATCATTAAGAGTAATAGATAACTTTTGCATTTTTTATATTCTCTATTAGTTGAATCTAACTGCTGAATAAATTTATCTTTATCATCTTTATTTAAAACATATTTGTCTTTATTAGTAAAAGTAGTTTTTAAATTATTCATTAATTGTTTAATTTCGTTATAATCATTATCTAGTTGTAGTGATTTTTTATTTGCTATTTCTAATCGTTCTTTATTTTTTGACAATTCTTCTTTCATTTCAATATAGTTTCCCATATCTTTAACGTTTACATCTTTATTTCTACCTTTTTGTTTAGTTTTTAAAATATTAAATCACTATAAACACTATCATTTCTTTTAAGGATGACCTTTTAACAAATAAAAAAATCATCTCATATTGAGATGATATCTATCACAAATGTTCGAAAAGTTTGAACAGATTCGTCACTGGAGCAGACGAGGGGAATCGAACCCCCATCACAGCCTTGGCAAGGCCGTATTCTAACCATTAAACTACGTCTGCATCAAAAATTACATTATTATTATAACATACTTTTTACATTTGCCAACCCCTAAATTTATTAAAATGACTTCAAAAAACTACATTTAATAGCAAAATCCTTCATCATTCGACAAACTTCGACAAATAATAAATATATAATATAGGTGAAAGAAGGGATTTAAATGAATATACTAGATAACATTTTACAAAATATAACCTATGTACTATTTCCGTTAACACTATACTTAATTTATTTTGCCTATATTAAAAATATGGATTTAGAAGAAAAATCTATATTTTTAGAAATTGCTTTATTTTCTTCTTTATACATGTTATTTAGAAATATAGATCTAAAAAATTATGCTTATGCCATTGTATTTTTAAACATACCTCTATTAATAGCATATCTTAAACGCAAAACCAAAACAGCAGTATTAATATCTATAACTCTAATAATATTTCTCTACACCAATTTAAATATTTCTTTAATATTACTTATTATAGAATATGTACTTTATTTTATAATTTACTCAGGTTTGATGAAGAAGAATGAACTTAATATACGAAGTATTACTGCCATCTTTGTTTCTATCAGAACATTTTTCATTGCCTTTCAATCCACTTTTTATCTCTTTTTTGACACTAATCCATATCATTTATTACTAAATATTAGCACTATGGTAATCTTTTTAGTCGCAACAGCTTATATTATTCTTTTATTATTTGAAAAGTGTGAAGGGGTAATGAATTACAATTCCACCTTAAATGAGTTAAATAGGGAAAAAGAAATTAGAACCTCACTTTTTAAAATTACTCATGAAATAAAAAATCCCCTAGCCGTATGCAGAGGATATCTTGATATGCTTGCCGAAGATAACTATAAAAAATATAAAGAATACATTCCAATAATTAGTTCAGAAGTCAATAGAACACTATTATTAATGGATGACTTCCTAGATTATACAAAAGTTAAGATTAATAAGGAAGATGTTGATTTAATTCTCTTATTAGAAGAAATATCACTTGAGTTAAAACCGCTATTTAAAAAGAATAATATCAAAACAAAATTTAATATTCCAGATGATGAAATCTATTTAGATTTAGATTATAACAGAATGAAACAAGTACTTGTAAATATTTTTAAAAATAGTGTTGAGGCTAAAAGTGATGATACGACAATTACCGTTGATATAAATGAACATAAAGATATGGTTGATATTATCATTAGCGATACCGGAGTAGGAATGAGTAAAGAAGTCTTAGAAAAAATAGGCCAAAACTTTTATACTACCAAAGAAAGAGGAACGGGGTTAGGTGTCTCACTTTCTAAAGAAATAATAGCGCTCCATGGTGGCAAAATACGCTATGAATCAACACTTGGTCAAGGAACTAAAGTATATATAAGTCTTCCTGCAAACTAAAACAAGAACTAAATCTTGTTTTAATAATAATATGGTCCACTCATTTGATATGGTGGGTAATAAGGTTGATAATAGTATGGCTGATAATATACCGGCGGTCTATTGTAATTATTATTAGCGATACCATATCCTAAAGCCGTTCCAGCAAGTCCACCAACTACAAATGGAAAGAATAAACCTCTTTGTTCATTAGGATAGTTCACTTGATTGCTTCGATAGCTTGGCATATTTCTATACACATTTCTAGAACTATTATATGGATAATAATTTGTTACCATAAAAACACTCCTTTTACCCATATTATATGAAAAAAAAGAAAATGAGTTCATCATTTCCTATAAGTAATCTTTTTATCACTATTAAGTCTAATATCAATTTCTGTTTTCAAATCTATTTTTCTATAAGTAACGCCACATTTATCAAAAAGTAATCTAGAAGCTTTATTAGAATCAGTATCCCTATATTTATCAGATAAGTATATAACTTCTTTAATGCCTGATTGAATAATAGCTTTTGCGCATTCGTTGCAAGGAAATAAATCAACATATATTTTAGAATCTTTTAAGTCAAGTCTATTACCACGATAATTTAAAATAGCATTTAATTCTGCATGACAAACATATGGATACTTTGTTTCTAAACTATTTCCTTCACGATTCCAATAAAATAAATCATCATCAAAACCATTCGGAGTCCCATTATAACCAATAGATAAAATACGATTATTAGTATCAACTATACAAGCTCCTACTTGAGTATTGGGATCCTTACTACGACCAGAAGATAAAATAGCAACTCCCATAAAAAATTCATCCCAAGATAAATAATCCTTTCTTTTACTACTTTCCATAAACTTCACCTCAAAGTTATTGTAACATATTTATTTAAATAATCATACTTTATTGAAGCATCAAGAAAAAAATGATAGAATCTCTATAGAGGTGTAGAGAAGTGGATAATAATAAAGCTAAACTATTTTTAACAAAATATTTAAAAAATTATAATCCCGAAGATGCCCAAATAAAACTCAAAATATCCCATATATATCGTGTGTCTGAACTTTCCAAACGCTTAGCGACAATGTTAAATTTAAGTGAAGAAGATATTCTTTTAGCGGAATTAATTGGCCTGTTGCACGATATAGGAAGATTTGAACAAATAAAAAATTATCATACATTCTTAGACAAAGAAAGTATTGATCATGCTGAATATGGCAATAAAATACTATTTGAAGATGATCTAATTAGAAATTTTATAACAGAAGATAAATATGATGAGATAATCAAAAAAGCTATTTCCAATCATAATAAACCATGTATTAGTAATGATTTAACAGATTATGAAAGACTTCACGCAATGATTATTAGAGATGCTGATAAGACAGATATTCTCTATCTTTCTACTGTAGGTGATGAAAAGACTATATTTGAAAATTCTAATCTCTGTAAGGAAACTATAACAGATGAAATATATTATGATTTAATGCAAAAAGAAAAAATTAATTATAATAATATTCATTCTGCAGCAGATATTTTATTATGCCATTTTGCCTATATCTATGATTATAATTTTTCAACCATGCTTAAATTTGTTGATAGTAAAGGTTATATAGATAAAATGTATAATCGCTTTAGTTTTGAAGATGATATAACTGAAGAAAGATATAAAAATATTTATTTGCACACGAAAACATATATCAAGAAAAAAACAGGTTAAACCATTTAAAACACTTGAAAAAAGCTACTCCTTATTATATAATCTATCTAAGAGCTGTGAAACCGAGGAGTATAAATTAAGTACTTGAAGAGAGTATATGGTTGGTGAAAATATACAGTAACTGATTTAGAAGGTAGCGTGTGGAGCAATATTCCTGAGTTTAGTAGGGAATACGTTAGTGGCGTTAACACATAATGAAGAGACTATTTAGTAAATAAGGTGGTACCGCGGGAAAACTCGTCCTTAAAATTATAAGGATGAGTTTTTTATTTTGAATAAAGAAAGGATGAAGACAATGTTAGATAAAAAATATAATCATTTAGAAGTAGAAAAAGACAAATATAATTATTGGAAAGAAAAAGGCTATTTTAAGTCAGGAGACCTATCAAAGAAACCATTTTGCGTTGTTATTCCTCCTCCAAATGTAACAGGAAAGCTTCACTTAGGACATGCCTGGGATGTAACCATTCAAGATATTATTATTCGCTACAAAAGAATGCAAGGTTACGATTGCCTATGGTTACCAGGTATGGATCATGCTGGAATAGCTACTCAAGCTAAAGTCGATAAAAAGTTACGCGAAGAAGGTATCAATCCACGTGACATGGATAGAAAAGATTGGCTAGAAAAAGCCTGGGAATGGAAGGACGAATTTGCCAAAACAATTCATAGTCAATGGGCTAAAATGGGTATTAGTGTTGACTATGACCATGAACGTTTTACCCTTGATAAGGGCTTAAATGATGCGGTTAATAAAGTATTCATTGATTTATATAATAAAGGTCTTATTTATAAGGGTGAAAGAATAATTAACTGGGATCCAGTTCAAATGACCGCACTATCTAATGAAGAGGTAATATATAAAGAAGATAAAGGTGCTTTTTATCATCTAAAATATTTCTTAGAGGATGGTTCAAGATATCTTGAAGTCGCAACAACAAGACCCGAAACCCTATTTGGTGATACAGCGGTTGCTGTTAATCCAAAAGATGAAAGATATAAGAATTTAATCGGGAAAAATGTAATTTTACCAATAGTTAACAAAAAAATACCTATCATTGGAGATATTCATGCTGATCCCGAATTTGGAACAGGCGTTGTTAAAATAACTCCAGCCCATGACCCTAATGACTTTGAAGTTGGCCTAAGACATAATTTAGCTAAGGTTGTTGTCATGAATAAGGATGCTACTATGAATGAACTAGCTGGAAAATATCAAGGGATGTCTCGCGAAGAGTGTCGCAAAAATTTAGTTGAAGAATTAAAAGAAAAAGACCTTCTAATAAAAATAGAGGAAATGACCCATAGTGTTGGTCACAGTGAACGTAGTGATGCTGTTGTTGAACCATATTTATCAAAACAATGGTTTGTTAAGATGCGTCCTCTTGCTGATAGAGTTTTAGAAAATCAGAAAAACAAAGAAACAAAAGTAAATTTTGTTCCTCCTAGATATGAGAAGACAATGAACCATTGGATGGAAATTACATATGATTGGTGTATATCTCGTCAATTATGGTGGGGACATCAAATACCTGCTTGGTATAAAGATGGAGAAATGAAGGTTCAAGTAACATCTCCTGGTGAGGGTTGGGTTCAAGATAGCGATGTCTTAGATACTTGGTTTTCATCAGCCCTATGGCCATTTTCATCACTTGGATGGCCTAATGATACCACATTACTTGACCGTTACTATCCTACAAATGTTTTGGTTACCGGTTATGATATCATCCCTTTCTGGGTTAATCGTATGACCTTCCAAGCTTTAGAATTCACAGGGAAACGTCCATTTAAAGATTGTATTATTCATGGACTTATTCGTGATAAACAAGGTAGAAAAATGTCAAAATCTCTAGGCAATGGAGTAGATCCAATGGATGTAATTGAAGAATATGGTTGTGATGCTCTTAGATACTTCCTTACAACTAACTCAGCTCCAGGTATGGATCTAAGATATGACATCGAAAAAGTCAAATCATCATGGAATTTTATTAATAAATTATGGAATGCCTCAAGATTTGTCTTAATGAATATCGAAGATTTAAAATCTAGAGAATTTGATTATAGTGATTTAACTATCTCTGATAAATGGATCTTAACCAAGAAAAATTTAATCATTAAAAGTATTACCTCAAGTATGGATAAGTATGATTTCCATAATGTAGGTAATGAACTATATAAGTTCGTTTGGGAAGATTTCTGTGATTGGTATATTGAACTTTCTAAGGCTAACATGAATGATACAACCAAGAAAGTACTTCTAGATGTTTTAACCACAATATTAAAACTTCTTCATCCATTCATGCCATATGTAACAGAAGAAATTTACTCAATGTTACCTGTAAAAGAACAAGAATCAATTATGATATCTTCATATCCAGTATTTAATAAAGAAGAAATCTTTAACGAATCAAAGGAAATCTTAGAAAAAGTTCTAGAAGATATAGTAGCTATCAGAAACTTAAAAGCTACCAATAAAGTTACAAAAGATAGTCTTGTTGAAATAAAAACAGAAGAAAATCTTCTTAAAGTTTATTCTTCACAATTAAAAATAAAACAAGAAAATCTTGTAAATGAAGTACCTTCTTCTTTAAAAAACATAAATTATAAATCTAAATACATTGACATAACTTATTATTTTGAACAAGAAGAAGTTGACAACAATAAGATATTAGAAGAAATTGAAAAGTTAACTGCATCAATTGAAAGAAGAAAAAAACTCTTAGCCAATGAAAACTATGTAAATAAAGCACCAAAGAATATCGTTGAATTAGATCGTGAAAAATTAAAAGAGGAAGAAGAAAAATTAAGTCTTCTAAAGAATAAGTAAAGTGGGATATATCCTGCTTTTTTTCTTGAAAGTAATTTCGTTAATTGCTATAATCAGTATAGAATAGGAGGCTTTATATGGGTGATAATAATAACAAAAAAGATGAACTATCTTATCAAATACCAGGAGTAATAATTCCTGAACAAGTAACAGACTCTGGTAAAGTAGTTGGGACTAGTGATACTAAAGATACTTTAAATGATATAAAAAACAACTCCGAGGAATCTAATCAGAGTATATATGAGACCCCAGGAATAATTATTCCCAGTCAAAATGTAAATGGCAAAGTGATACAAAAAAAGACTAACGTGAGTGAAGATCCAATTAAAGAAGATCAAAAGAAACCGCTAGTCGACTACAAAACACCGCCAATTTTACCCGGAATGCCTCCGGAAAAACCTCAAATGGAAAAAGAAAAATTACCAGAACAAAAAATAGAACCGACCCCAATAAGTGCCAGTAAATCAAAAAAAGAAAAGAAAAACAATCACGTAATCTCACTATTTATAATTATCATTTTATTAGCAGGTTTACTTTACCTAGGTTATAAAACATATTTAAATCCTGAGATAAAAACTCCTAAGAGCGACTCTGAATTAAATAAACAAGTTTTTAATAAAAGTGGTTATCTAGTTCAAGAATTATATAGCTGGATTAATTTGACTGGTTGCAATAGTCGAAATGATATTTTCTATAACGACCAAAGAGTGGTGGCCTCATCATCTCTAAAAACTGAAGACAAAAACTACCTAGCATATCGAATGTTAAAACACCAACAGCTCATGAAAAAGAACTGTAGTAATTATCCAACTAGTTTACATATTAATGACAAAGATAAAAAATGGTATTGTGGCGAAGATTATTTATTTAAGAGCACCACGACATATAGTGATAGTGATGATTTGACTTATATAATTAATGGTGATGACTTAAAAAAGCAAACAGAAAAAATATTTGGCAAAGGAGAATACCAACCATTAACATTTACAACAGGCATAAGTAACCGCTATTTATATGATCAAACAACAGATGCCTATATTTTGCAATCTGCTGATGGCGAAAATACCTGTGATAACTATACAACCACTTTGACATCAGTTGACAATGATGATACTAGTGTTACTTTACATGTAAAGATTGTAAATGGAACTACTAAAAATGAGGTTATGTATCATTACAAATTTATGAAAACAGATGATGGCAATTACTATTTCCAAGAACTTACAAAAGGTTAGGACTAATATTAGTCCTTTTCTTGTGTTTTTAAAAGTAATTATGCTAAAATAATTTCAGGTGATACTATGGATTACAAAATTTTAGTAAATGAAAACCATGAAATAAATAAAAATAAATTACAAAATTTAATACTTGTTGAAACTATAAATACTTTTGGTGAAAAAATTCTCGTTGAAAAAAAGACTTATAATGCCTATCTGCAACTTAAGGAATTTTTAGAAGAAAAAAATATTAAAATAGGTATCGAAAAAGGCCATTTAAAAGAAGATAACAAAAATTCTAGCGAACATGTAACTGGTCTTGCCTTAGATATTAGCATCTATTCTGAAGAGAGTTTTCAAAAGTGTGATGGTTATTTGAATCCTAAATATCTTAATACCTATGAGTTTATTCATCAATACTTAAAAGATTATGGTTTTATTTTAAGATATCCTAAAGAAAAAGAAAAAATAACTCTTCATAAATATGAACCATGGCATATTCGTTATGTTGGTAAAAGGACTGCTGCTATAATAGATAAAAATAATTTAACATTAGAAGAATATTACAATAACTATAATTTAAATGGGGTCTTAGTAATAAATAAGGATAAAAATATGACTTCCCGCGATGTTGCTGATATAGTTTCTAAAACGCTTGACATATCAAAGGTAGGACATACCGGTACCCTTGATCCTCTAGCGACAGGTGTCCTAGTTTTAACTCTTGGTTCCTACACAAAATTAAGTGAATGCTTAACATCCCTTGATAAAGAATATATTGCCGAAGTAAAAGCTGGCATAAAAACAGATACCCTAGATATTAGCGGAAATATAATTGAAGAGTGTAGTGATTTTTCTCTTGCTAGATTAGAAGAGGTTCTTAAGTCATTTGAAAAAACCTATTACCAGGAAGTTCCGAAATATTCAGCTGTTAAAGTAAATGGCAAAAAATTATATGAATATGCCCGACAAAATATTGAAGTACCACTTCCTAAAAAAGAGGTCACTATCAAAAGCATAAAGCTTCTAAAAAAAGATGATACGGGTTTTACTTTTAGCTGTACAGTTAGTAAGGGTACCTATATTAGAAGTTTAATAAGAGATATAGGCGAATCCCTTAATGTTTTACTAACCATGACTAATTTAAAAAGAACACGTCAAGGAAAATTCAAAATTGAAGAAAGTTTCACTCTAGACGATCTAAAAAATGGCAATTATCATGTCTTAACAGTTAATGATTTATTTGACTATCCTAAAATAGCAGTAGACCTCATCACAAAAAATAAAATATTAAATGGGTGCAAATTAGAAAATACTTATAATATAGATGATAAGGTTATTTTTACTTATGAAGAATCCTACCTTGCCATCTATAAAAATGAAAAAAATACTTTAAAAATATGGAAAATGTTATATAATATATAACCACAAGAGGTGATATGTATGGAAAATAAAAATATGAAAAATAAATTAGAAGCCTATAAAAAAGAATTAGAATTAGCTAGTAGTAATCTATCACATTCAGACTTCATAAAGGTATATCAACAAAATAAGACTAAATCAAAAGCAAAGACACTTCCTAAACGCAGAATCTTTAAATAGTATATTGTAAAGAACATCTAATATGTTCTTTTTTTCTTGACAAAAGCATATTATAATTGTATAACTGTATTAGTTAATTAATACAAAAAGGAGATGGAATATGGAAGAAAAGTTTATATTTAGTGATAATATTCCGATTTATAAACAATTGTTAGAACAACTTACCGAAAAAATAATTATCGGAACATATGAACCGGGTAGTAAATTACCATCAGTTAGAGAATTTGCTCTTATTACTGGTGTTAATCCAAATACAGTTCAAAGAGCTCTAACAGAACTGGAAGAAAAATCCTTAATTATTACTAAAAGAACCAGTGGTAAATTTGTAACCGAAGATAAGAAAATAATTAACAAGATGAAAAAGGAAGTCTTACAATCAACTGTTGATGACTTTTTAAAAAATATGAAAAAATTAAATGTGAGTAAAGAAGAAATTATTTCTTATTTACAAGGAAAATAAAGGAGAGTATATGAATTTAATAGAATTCAAAAATGTAAGTAAAAGCTATGGAACATTTCAAGCATTAAAAAATATTAATCTTCAAATAGAACCAGGCAAGATTTATGGTCTATTAGGACCAAATGGTAGTGGAAAAACCACTATAATTAAACTAATTAACGATTTGTTAACACCAACTGAAGGAAGCATATTAATAAAGGGACAAAAACCAGGCGTAGATAGTAAAAAGATAATTTCTTATTTACCTGAAAGAACGTATTTAAATACAAACTCAAAAGTCAGTGAAATAATATCTTTATTCGAAGACTTCTATGAAGATTTTAATAAAGATAAGGCTTTGAAATTATTAAATGATTTAAATATTGATAAAGATGCTAAACTTAAAACAATGTCAAAGGGAACAAAAGAAAAGGTTCAACTTATTCTTGTTATGAGTAGAGAAGCAGATCTTTATGTATTAGATGAACCGATAGGCGGAGTTGACCCTGCAGGTAGAGACTACATTCTAAATACCATTTTACAAAATTTTAAACAGACATCAAGTATCATTATTTCAACTCATTTAATTTCAGATATCGAAAAAATATTAGATGATGTTATTTTTATTAAAAATGGAGAAATTGTTTTATTTGAAAATGCAGATGAACTTAGAAATAAAGAAAATAAAACTATAGATGCTATTTTTAGGGAGGAATTTAAATGTTAAATAAACTATTAAAATATGATTTGAAAAACATCTTTAAGATTATGGTGCCAATCTATATAGTCGCTATATTAATGTCTACACTAGCTAGAGGAGCATATTATTTATCAGATAAAATAACCTTGTTTCAAATATCATATGCTTTTATCTTTGCTATATATATAGTTGCTACTTTTTCTCTACCTTTTGCAACATGGATAATAGGGTGTATCCGTTTTTATAAAAACATTGTAAAGGATGAGGGGTATCTCATGAATACTCTTCCAGTTAAAAAGAGTAGTCTAATTTTATCAAAACTAATTACTACTATAGTAGCAATAGCCGCAAGCACTTTAGTATCAGCCATCTGTCTTGGTATTGGTATATTTGGAATCTATGTCCAAACTGCAGATGTTATTTGGGCCTTAGATCTTTTAAAAGATTGTGATATCGTGTTCTTCTCATTAATATTTGCTTCTTTCTTCGTCGGCGTAATAATGCAACAACTTCTAATATATTTATCCATTTCAATAGGTCAAATGCATAATAAGAATAAGGGCTTTTTCTCATTCCTATATATGATAGCCGTTTATTATATCACTCAATTATTTGTAGCGCTATTCTTAATCATTCCTATATATTTTAATAATAATTGGAGTAAATATTTAGAACAAAATACACCACCAATGTCTTTCTTACAAATCTTCCTATTAGCGTCACTAATTCTTAACATAATAATTTGCTTTGTCTATTATAAAATTACAACTATAAACTTAGAAAAAAGACTTAATTTGGAATAATTGAGTCTTTTTCTCTTTATTTATAATAAAAGCCTTGCAATTTAATTATATTTTTAGTATATTATATGTACTGCTGATTCTTAGTTAGAGGAAATTCCGACCTCTTACTCAGTTTTGGTGAATTTTATGAAAGGAAGGTTTAAACAATGGCTTTAACAAAAGAAAAGAAACAACAAATAATTGAAGAATACAGAAGAGATGAAAAAGACACTGGTTCATGTGAAGTACAAATAGCAATATTAACATCAGAAATAAATGATTTAACTGAGCATTTAAAAGTACATAAACATGACTATCATTCACGTAGAGGATTACTTAAGAAGATTGGTCAAAGACGTAGTATGTTACAATACTTAGCTAAGACTGATATTACAAGATATCGTGAATTAATTCAAAAATTAGGATTAAGAAAGTAGACACTATCTTTTTGTGTCTCTTTTTTTTCAAACATAATAAGCATAAAAGGAGAAGTAATGAAGAGAGTATTTAAAAAGAAGTTTTTTGGAAAAAATCTTATTGTAGAACATGGACAACTAGCCAAACAAGCAACTGGTAGTGTATTAGTTCGTTATGGTGATACTGTAGTCCTAACTGCAGTTGTTGTAAACAAAAATGTCAACTTATTATCTGATTTTTTCCCATTAACAGTAAATTATCAAGAAAAATTATATTCTGTAGGAAAAATACCAGGTGGCTTTATTAAAAGAGAAGGTCGTCCAACTGAAAATGCCACTTTGGCAGCCCGTATGATTGATAGACCTATGCGACCACTATTCCCAGAAGATTTTAAAAATGAAGTTCAAATAATTAACACTGTTCTAAGTGTTGAACCAGATTGTTCACCAGAACTAACAGCCTTATTTGCTTCGTCACTAGCAACATCAATTAGTAAAATACCATTTAATGGTCCAGTTGCGGGAGTAAAAGTAGGTTATATTGATAAGGAATATGTTATTAACCCAACTCATGAACAACTAGAAAACTCTTTAATTGATTTAACTGTAGCTGGAACAAAAGATGCCATCAATATGGTTGAATCAAGTGCCCATGAAGCATCAGAAAAAATAATGTTGGAAGGACTAATGAAAGGACATGAAGCCCTAAAAGAATTAGTTGCTTTCCAAGATGAAATAATTTCTGAAATCGGCGAAGAAAAAATGGAATATGAGCATTTAGAAATCTCTAAGGAATTAGAAGATGAAGTAAGATCATTAGCGACAAATAGACTAGACAAAGCATTAAGAATTAAAGAAAAACTAAAAATGCATGAAGCCGTAGATGGCTTGAAAGAAGAAATAGTAGAAAAGTATAGAGCAGAAAATATAGAATTATCTGATGAAGAACAAGCTATATTATCTACTAAAGTAATGAAAATATTAGATGATTTAGAATATGAATTATTTAGAAATATAGTCGTTAAAGAACATATCAGAGCCGATGGTAGAAAAATGGATGAGATAAGACCTTTATCAACTGATATAGATTTACTACCTAGAACTCATGGTTCAGCTCTATTTACAAGAGGAGAAACGCAGGCTCTATCTGTAACAACTCTAGGGGCATTAGGTGAACATCAAATATTAGATGGTCTTGAAATAGAAGATCAAAAACGCTTCATGTTACACTATAATTTTCCAAGTTTTTCTGTAGGAGAAACAGGTCGCTACGGTGCTCCTGGAAGAAGAGAAATAGGTCATGGAGCATTAGGTGAAAAAGCTTTAGCTCAAGTAATTCCTAGTGAAGATGAATTCCCATATACTATCCGTGTAGTAAGTGAAATACTTGAATCTAATGGTTCATCATCACAAGCAAGTATTTGTGCTGGATGTATGTCCTTAATGGCTGCTGGTGTGCCAATAAAAGCTCCAGTCGCAGGAATTGCCATGGGACTTATAACTGCTGGAAAAGATTATACAATTTTAACGGATATTCAAGGTATGGAAGATCACTTAGGTGATATGGACTTTAAAGTTGCGGGTACAAAAAACGGAATATGTGCTTTACAAATGGATATTAAAATTAAGGGTGTAACTGAAAAAATATTAAAAGAAGCTCTAAAACAAGCTAAAAAAGCACGCCTTGAAATCTTAGATGTTATTGCAAAACAAATCAGCGAACCTCGTAAAGAAGTATCTAAATATGCACCAAAAACAGAGATATTTAAAATCAACCCAGCTAAAATTAAAGATGTCATTGGTCGTGGTGGAGAAATGATTACTAAGATCATTTGTGAAGCTTCTAATGTAACAGAGGTTAATAATATAAATGCTGTTAAAGTAGATTTAGAAGACGACGGACGTGTCATAATCTATCACACTGATCAAAAAGTAATAGATAAGACTCGTAAAATGATTGAAGAAATTGCTCGTGAAGTTGAAGAGGGCAAAGAATATTTAGCTAAGGTCGTGAAAGTTGAAGACTTTGGTTGTTTCGTTGAATTATGGCCAGGATGCGAGGGAATGGTTCACGTCTCACAACTTGCTGAAGAAAGAGTAAAGAAAGCTGGAGACGTCGTTAAGGTTGGCGATGAAATTATGGTTAAAGCTCTAGGACCAGATAAAAAAGGTCGTCAAAACTTTTCACGCAAAGAATGTCTAAAGAAAACTACAAAACCTAAAAAAACTGAAACAAAAGATGCTAAGATAAATGCTTAACATCTTTTTATTATTACTATTTAGTTATATATTTTAAAGCCGCACATATAATTCTTTGAGGAGATAAAAATGAATATAGATGATTATCGAAAACAAAGAAGTGATAGTACCAAAACTAGTGTTAACAATTACAAAAAGCCCCGCAAAATGCTCCATTCATTTATAAATCGTATTCTGTTAACAATCATAGTCTTTTTAATCGGAATGATATTTACCAAAAACAGTGCTACTAATAAAAAAATAATTTCAGAACATGTATATGAAGAAAGTATTCATTTTTCAAACTTTAAAAAAATCTATAATAAATATTTTGGTAAATATATTGGTGAAGTAGAAGAGACTAAACAAGTATTTACAGAAAAGCTTTCATATAGCAAGGAAAGTGTCTATAAAGATGGTGTAAAATTAACCGTTAGCGACAACTACTTAGTTCCTGCACTAGAAAGTGGTATCGTAATTTTTATTGGTAACAAAGAAGGATATGGTAATACTGTTATCATAGAACAAATTAATGGTATAGATGTTTGGTATAGTAACATTACCGAAAAAAATATTAAAATGTATGATTATGTCAAAAAAGGAGACTTAATAGGAGAGGCCAAAGATAAAAAAATATATTTATTATTTGAAGAAAAGGGAAAATTTCTAGATTATAAAAAATATATCTAAATATTTTTATATTCATCCCACAGTATATGTTTTTGCTTTGCTCTCCATTCTCATAGGATACTTTGAACCCTTTATTTTTGTATATATTTTAATTTTTTTTCATGAACTAGGTCATTTTTTAACAGCCGCAATCTTTAAATTTAAAGTTGACAAGATATATATGTATCCAACAGGGGGAATTTCTAAATTCAGTAGTGAACTTAACGTCTCTAGAATAAAAGAATTTCTTGTCCTAATAAATGGACCACTAGTACAAGGAATAACCTACATACTTTTGTTAAAATTTTATCCCTACAAAAATTCCATTCATTTACTTAAGCCTATTCACTATAGTATTCTATTTTTTAATCTATTACCAATATATCCCTTGGATGGTGGTAAAATAGTAAATTTATTTTTATCACTTTTTTTATCATTCAAAAAAAGCTTTACTTATACAATTTATATTTCGTATTTCATGATAGTTATTTTGACATTCTTTTTACCTAGTCATTTTAGTATAAATTACCTAATTATGATTTTATTTTTATTATATAAGGTAACTGTTGAAAATAAACGTAAGAATTATTACTTTGATAAATTTCTTTTAGAGCGCTATTTATATTCATATGCTTTTACCAAAGTAAAGGTCGTTCCATCTTTTGATGATTTTAGAAGAGGATATAAACATATTATTAGTAATAATAGGGGAGTTTTTAATGAAAAAACTATACTTTCTAAAAAATTTCACAATTAATAGTTGACTTTTGAAAAAACACTATGCTATAATCTAATTACTGGTTGAGAGAACTGGTAATTATGGGGCATTAGCTCAGCTGGGAGAGCGCCACGTTTGCACCGTGGAGGTCAGCGGTTCGATCCCGCTATGCTCCACCATAATGAGATTAACGTTGAACTATCAACGTTTTTATTTTTTTGGTACCATTAGGTGCCTTTTTTATTTGCTTTGAAAGTGTCTACAAAATAAAAAATATAATATTATAACTTGTTCAAAATAAATATCTTTGCTACAATCTATTTATAGAATAGTGGTGAATTTATGCAACAAGTTATTTTATTTATATTAGCGATTTTACCTATAGCGCTTATATGTAGATATATTTATACAAAAGATAGTGAAAAAGAACCAACTTCACTTTTAGTTGGCCTTTTTGTCTCTGGCATATCATCATGTTTACTTGTTTTTATTATTAATATTATTTTAGAATTATTGATTCCTTTTTTTGGATATGATACCGATCAAATGAGTGCCCTTGAGCTAGCCATTTATATTTTTATTGGGGTAGCCCTAGTAGAAGAAGGGTGTAAATGGCTTTTTGCAAAAGCTATTGGCTTTAATAATAAAAACTTTGATCAACCCTATGATATCATTGTTTATACTACTTTTATTTCACTAGGTTTTGCAGCCTTAGAAAATATTTTATATGTTATGTCTTATGGAATAGAAGCTGCTATTCTAAGATCAATAACTTCTATCCCAGGACATGCCTCTTTTGGAATAGTAATGGGTTATTACTTACTCTTAGCTAAACTATCCCTAAATAATCATAATAAGAAATTATATCGAAAAAATATTTTATTAAGTATCTTAATACCCATTATTACTCATGGAATATACGATTATTTCTTATTTTTAGGAAATATTTTTCTCTTATTAGTTTTACTAATATTATTTATTTTATTCTTTAAATATAATTACAAGAAAGTAAAACAAATATCTAGCTTAACCTCAAAAATTTTTTCTGACCCAAAAGCCTAGTAATTCTTAATTAATTGTTTTATAATACAACTAGGGAGACTTTTATGAAAACAAGAGGGTATTTGGTTGTTTTATTATTTTTATTATGTATTTTTCCTAAAACAGTTTATGCTACCGAAAAAACATATGATGACTTAATTAACGATGATAATGATATTAATATTTTAGAAGAAAATAAGATTCAAGAAGAAGATACTTTGCCAATAATAGAGGCTACTTCTTTTTCATCAAGCAAAGATACAAAGATAAATTTAACTGATAAAGTATCAATCCTAAATTCTAGTGACAGTACATATACTATTAATTTTGAGACCACCACACCAAGTGGGATCATATTAACTACGTCAAGCATTAACATAACAGAAATTGGAACCTATTATGTAAAAATTTCTATTGATAAATATAATCTTGAAAAAACAATTGAAATAAATGTATATGATAAACTTTTAACAGATGAATCTACCGTTGAAGCGAGTGGAGACTTTGTCGAGACAACAGTAACTACCCCTGATGAAAAAGTCTATGATCACTCATTTAGTGGTGAAGACTATGAACTTACATATGAAAATACCGATGACTATCAATCACTTAATTTTTCAGTGAACAACGAAAAAGATGAAACAATTTATATAGTTTATGTAGATAATGAAGAATTATATAAATATTACTTATCTAACAATGGTGAAGTAAAGTCCTTAAAACTAAATATATCAGGGAAAATAATTACTATAAAAGTAATAGGTAAGGGAAACATCTTAACTCCCCATTTTAACAAAGTCAAAAACATTTATAAAATTACATATGAAAATGATCAAAACTCTATTAATTATGAATCAGAAGATACTAACTATATTTTAGATAATAATACATTTGAAAAAACAGGTTATACCTTTAATGGATGGAAAGTTGATAATGATATATATAATCCCGGAGATAAAATAACTTTAACAGATGATATTACTATAAGTGCTACTTGGAATCTTTCGTTATATGAGGTCAAATACTATTTAGATAATGATACCTTTATTTTAAGAACATATTCCATTTTAAATCAAACACTCTTTATTCCTACATTAGCAGGTTATAACTTTTTAGGGTGGTTTGATGAATATAATAATAAAATTACCTCTCTTACTATGGGTAATCTTATTCTTTATGCAAAATGGGAAAAGCCTTCTCCTATAAAAACTACCTTTGTACCAGCTAAACTAAAATATATCCCAAGTACTTCTGAACATACATCATCTGATAATAAAACAATAGATCAAGATTCATCTACTAGTAATCCTGAAATAATAACCATGCCCACTAGTTTTAATAGTAAGAATATAGAATTAAATTATTATATAATATTTGGCGCATTATTATTACTTATCTCATATCTCCTTATTAAATTACGTATTCTTAATCAAAAAGAGTAATATTAATTGAAAAAAATAGTTAATTGTGTTAACATTATATTATGATTTAAGATAGAAGAGGAGCGATATAAATGAATAGTATAACTTATTTTGTACGAAATTTTATGGACATAATATTTTCACCATTAATTATTTTTTCAGGTATTTATATTACAGCCTTAGCCATTTATTCTATAAAAGGAAAAAAATCTCCAAATTATATTTATAATATTAATTTTTTTGGATATATACTTGGTATCACCGTTACATCAGTTGTTCTATCGTTTTCCCTTATTTCCCTTATTTTAGTTATAAAGAAGGAATTATATTTAGATGTTTTCATTTTGTTAATAGCAATCATTTCCTTTACTATTTTATGCCTACTTTTAACTAAATTCATTAAACTAATTAAACTTGATGATAAAACTATTGTCACAACAAATAAGAAAGAACAACAAGAATTAGATAAGATGTTTATAGAAGCATCTCTTGCTAAAACAAATGAAAAAACAGCAACCATAACAACACCAAAAGATGATAATGTTGAAATATTATAGGAGAAAGTTATGACAGAGTCTAAAAAAAGTTTCTTAGTTATTTTACTGATGCTATTTTTATCTAGTTTGATTATTGTGCCACCACTTCTAAGAGTCTTAAAACCTAAAAGTAGTGAGACTAATAAAAATGTAGTATTGCCAAATGCCATATTAACGTGCTCTAAAAGTGCAATTGACAACTATAAAATAGTAATTACTACTAGGTATAAAAATAGTGAAGTTGAAAAAATAGATTTAAAATTTGAAAATAATTCCAAATATAACAACGAATATAACCAAGGAATGTCAGTTTCCAGTGAATCAAGAATAAAACTTAATTATTTTGCATCTTTAGTTGGCTCATATTATTCTGTAGTCGATAACACTAGTTATATCAGTCTATCTCAAGAAACAAAAACATCATATCCTAAAGATATGACTATTAAAAATATGTTTTCAAAATATAATACCGCCAAAAAATATTATGAAAATGACGGTTATACTTGTAAGTAAATAAATTTACTAAATATAAGTTCTTTATCATTAATTTTTATAAGAGGAATTCTAAGCCTCTTCTTTTTTTTATATATTCCACTAACTTTATATAAAGTCCTCTTATTCTCTTTTAAAACGCTATCTATATATTTATAATCACTATTTATTTTAAGTACCTTTCCTAAATCATTCTTAGTAAGAACAATAGATGCTTCACGACTTATGTTTTTATATTTACGATCATACTCTAAAAAAGCTTTCATTATTTTTTTTCGATTTTCATAATCTATAATTACATTCTGCACTCGTCTTAAATATATTTTTTTGGGAGAATGGTCAATTATATTTGAAAAAGCCTTAGCGAGATTTTTTCCACTACCAGTTCTATATTTATAATCATAATTAATTTTATTTTCTCCCTTTTGAGGAATAATTTCTTGCATTGATACAATATATAAACCATCTTTATATGTAATTGTAATATTACTAATTATTGATAAATTGTTCAACTCTTCATATTTAGAACAACCACCTATCATTAAGATAAGTAAAAAAGATAAAATAAAGTATATTTTCTTCTTCATCTAAAATGACCTCTTTTCACATTATGAGTTAAGGCTCTGTTACGATATTTTTCACCTTCATTATCCGTTTTTATAAAACTATCCTTTAGTTCGCTTTTTATGAATGGGATAAAAGGAGTTAAATATTTTCTATCAAAGTTTTTTATCGTCAACAGTCTAATAAATAACACTATGGTTCCTATAATAATACCAGTAACACCAAAAGCTGCGGCTAAAATCATCATGATTAGTCTCCACCATCTAATGGCACTAACGAGTTCTATTGAAGTAAAAGTTAGTCCCGAAATTGCTGATATAGCTATTACAATAATCATAATAGGGGATATAATTCCGGCACTTACCGCAGCATCTCCTAAAATTAAACCGCCTAATATCGAAATAGCACTACCACTAGTTGCAGACATCCGCACATCACTTTCTCTTAATATTTCAAAACAAAGCATCATAAATAAGGCTTCCGTTAAAGCTGAAAACGGGACACTTTCTCTTTGGGCTTTAAGAGAGAGTAAAATATCTAAACTAATAAAATCATGGTTATGTGTTGTGACCATTATATATAAAGCTGGTACAAATATTGCGATTATAAAAGCAAACAATCTTACTAATCTTATAAAAGTTGTATTGGCAGGTTTTTGATAATAGTCATCAACAGTATGAAAGAAATCAAGAAAAAAGTTCGGCATAATCAAAACATAAGGGCTCATATCAACAATTACCACAACTTTTCCTTCTAATAAGGCCATAGAAGCTTTATCAGGTCGTTCTGTAGACATCACAGTTGGAAAAAAACTATTATTTTTAGACTCTAAATTTTCTTTCAAATAAGTGGAATCAATAATTCCATCAATATCAATAGTTGAAAGCTTTAATTTGACTTTTTCAATTAAATCCTGATCTGTAATATTTCGCATATATAAAATTCCAACCCTAGTCTCAGTTTTCCTACCTATAGTGGTATCAAAACATTCTAAGTCACAACTTTTGATTCTTTTCCTAATAAGACCTAAATTAATATTAAACGTTTCAGAAAAAGCATCTTTTGGACCTTTAATATTTATCTCACTACTGACTTCGCTCACTCCACGATCTAAATTTATTCTCTCTTCAATTGCGAGCATTTGATATTTGGTAATAATAACTAAAAAACCATTATTAACATAATAAAGTATTTCATCCTCTTTTATTTCCAAAATATTTCTATCAGGTAAAGTATTAACTAAATTTTTTAAGGCCCTTCTTTTCAGCTTAGTAAGTCTTGTCAAAATAAAATCATTAATATTATCAGATGAAGTTAACACCTCGTTAAATATTAAATCTAGTTCAACCTTATCAATAGTAAAATGCCTATATATATAATCTTTACTGACTCCTGTTTGTTGTTTAAGATTTTCGATAATTTGCTTCATCTTGATCACCATCTTTAGTATGGCAAATTTATAAAAAATTATGTATAATTAAAACAGGTGATAAGCATGAGTTACACAGTAGAAAAACTAGATGATTTTGGTAGAGGCATTATTAACGTAGATAATAAAATTTGTTTTGTAAAAAACGCTCTTCCAACAGAAGAAATTAATATAAACATAACAAAGGAAAAGAAAAAATATTTAGAAGCTAATGTAGCAAATTATTTAAAAGAAAGTCACAACAGGATAGCTGCAAAATGCAAATATTACGGAATATGTGGCGGCTGTCAATTGGAACATATGAAATTAGAAGATGAAAATCAGTATAAAAAGAGGAAAGTAGAAGATATCTTAGAAAAGTTTGCTTCCCAAAAAATAAAAATAGCAAAAATTAATTCTGGCAGAGAATATAATTACCGTAATAAAATAACCCTACATGTTCAAGAAGGAAAACTTTGTTTATTGAAAGAAGACAGTAATGATTATGTTGAAATAGATAAATGCTTATTAGTAGATGAAAAAATAAATGTTGTTATTTCTAAACTTAAGACGCTTGTTACTTTAGAAAAAGGTATCAAAACTATTATGATAAGAATTGGTAATTATACAGATCAAATCATGATAGATATATCTGGCGAGGTAAATAATGAAAATGTATTTTTGCCTCTTGCCGATAGCGTTATTATCAATAATAAAAACATCAAAAATAATGAAATAACATCAACTATCTTAGATTATCAATATTATGTTTCCAACAAGTCATTCTTTCAGGTTAATAAAGAAGTGGTTGAAATGTTATATTCTAAAATAATAAGTGTAGTAAAAGATAAAAAAGCAAAAAAAGTTCTTGATCTTTATTGTGGCGTTGGAACAATTTCTCTTTCTATAAGTAAATACGTTAATAGCGTTATTGGAGTCGAGGTAGTAGAAGACGCTATCAAAAATGCCAATAAAAATAAAGAATTAAATAAAATAAAAAACGTCGAGTTTATTTGTGGTAAGGCCGAGGATATAATTACTAGGCAAAAGTTTGATTGCGACACTATAATTGTAGATCCCCCAAGAAAAGGAATTGATAAGAGGGCAATTGATGTTTTAAATAATAGTAGTGCTAAAAATATTATTTACGTTTCATGTGATCCTATAACATTAGCCAGAGATATTAATAGATTAAGTAATTATAAGGTTATGGAAGTAGAACTTTTCAACATGTTTCCAAGAACATATCATGTGGAGTGTGTGTCAGTACTACATCGAAAAAGCCTTGAAAAATAAGAAATTTTAAATGTTTGTTTGACCATGTCCTAGGAAAATATGTTTTTCAGTTCCAAGCTAAAAACTACATGTAAATAATTTCAATACACAAAAACAGATAAGAAATTAGAAGATTTATATGATGGTAAATTTAATAAATTAAATAAAACAAAAAAGACCAAGTAAATAAAGGATATGCATATATTAGAAAAATATATTAATAAAAAATAACTTTGTTCGATTGTATTTATAAGAATAGTATGATATATATAAACTGTATTAATTATCTTGCTATGAGTTAATATGACAATTTGGACGCTAAGGTTATAATTTTTTAAAGCAAGGAAGAATTATTGCATGTTGCGGGATATCCCTTTCAATAGGATGAGGGGATATCCTTTTTTTATTCTAAATATGGAGGTTTAATTATGAATGAAATAGCAGAGAAAGATGTTATAAACATTGAAAATATGATTTATGAAATTGATGGAAAGGAGGTAATGCTAGATTCTGATTTAGCAAAATTATATAATGCAGAAACAAAAAGGGTTAATGAAGCAGTAAATAGAAATAAGGAAAAGTTTCCTAGTAGGATATCGTGGATAACAAATGATAAAGAAGTTGATGTTTTGTGGTCGCAAAATGCGACCGCAAATATTAGTTCAAAATCCAGAACTAATCCTAGAGTATTTACTGAACAAGGAGTGTATATGCTCGCAACAATTCTAAAATCAAAAGAGGCAATCCAAACAAGTATTAGAATAATGGATACATTTGTAAAAATGAGACATTATATTAATTATAATAAAAATATATTACCTAGACGTTTTTTACTTTTAGAAGAAAAAGTTGATCATAACACAAAGAGAATAGATGAATTATTTGATAAATTTAATCCAAAAGAAATAACAAAAGATTCTATATTTTTTAAAGGTGATATTTATGATGCTTATTCTGTACTATTAGAAATATTCAATCTTGCAAAAGATGAAATAATAATTATAGATAATTATGTAGGAAAAGTATTATTAGACGAGCTAAGAAGTATTGATAAAGATATAATAATTATTTCATCAAATCTGAATGCTAATTTAAGGAAAAAATACTTGAACAATATAATAATATAAAATTTATAAAAAATGATTCTTATCATGATAGATTTATCATTATAGATAGAAAAAGAGTATTCCACTCAGGAGCATCATTTAAAGATTTAGGAAGAAAATGTTTTGGAATACATGAAATAGAAAATTCCGTTGAAATCGAAAAACTAATAAATGAAGTTATTAAAAAATGTAGTATAGATAATTAATGCTATTTATGATAAGATTTAAATGAAATAGTAAGTTGCAAGGGAGATTAGAAAAATGAAAATAAGTTTTTTTGTAATATTTATGTTGATAGGCTTAATTCTATTAATTTTATCGTTAATATTTAAGAGTAAGGACAAAAAGATGGTTGAACAATGTAGCCTAACAACAAAAGGAAAAGTTATAAAGTACACATTATGGAATAATAATGGAGTACATTTTCCTATAGTAGAGTATATTGTTAACGGTACTAAATATAATCAAAGACTTAAATATGGTTGGATTGTAAATAAGGCGTCGTCTTTTAATAAAATAAAAACTAAAGTAGAAAATGATGTTCAAGAAAAAAATTTAATAATTAACAGTAATATCCATATTTCTACCAATGTATTAAAAGAACATTTTCCTATAGGCACAGAATTAGATGTTTTCTATAGTCCACAGAATCCAAATAAAAGCTATGTGATGAGATTTGTAAAAAATCCAGCAGAAAAAGTTTTATTTTGTGTAGGATTACTATTTATTGTTTTAGCATTTATTGGACTTGTCTTTTTACCAAAATAGAAAGTAGTATACATGTGTATGAAGTTATATATTGATTAAAAATATCACTTGATAGCATCCATGATAAAGTATTAATATAATATAAAATAAGATAGATTATATAAATTAGACTTTAATTTGTCATTAGAGGAAAGTGATAAATAGTAAATTGTTGAAGAAAAGACAGAATAAAAAGTAATAAAATGGAGATGAGAAAAAGTGTATTTTAAAAACGAAGAAGATATATTTAAAACATTGAATAGTAATATTGATGGATTAGATAGTAAAGAAGCAAAGAAAAGATTAAATGATTATGGACAAAATATTATTTTAAATAAAAAGAAAACACCATTAATTTTAAGGTTTTTAAAGCAGTTTAATGATACGATGATTATCATATTATTAGTTGTTGCAGTACTTTTATATTTTTATGGATGTTTTTATTCCCATGAGTATACTGATACTATTGTTATTCTTTTTGTAGTTTTTATAAATGCTATTGTTGGATTTATACAAGAAGAAAAAGCAGCTTTAATATTAAAGGATTTAAAAAAATATGAAACCAGTACTTCTAAAGTAAAAAGAGATGACAAAATACTAATAATAAATACTAAAGAATTGGTTCCAGGGGATATAATATATTTAGAATCTGGAGAAACAGTTCCTGCTGATATTAGAATACTTAGATGTGAAAACTTAAAAGTAGATGAATCTGCTTTAACAGGGGAAAGTATTCCAGTTCAAAAAAGTGCTGATGTTTTAAAAGAAAATTTAATTATTCAAGAACAAAAAAATATGTTGTTTTTAGGAACAAATATTACAAATGGAAAATGTACTGGTATAGTTGTAAGTACAGGAAAAAATAGTGAGTTAGGTAAAATTGCATTATCATTAAATGAAATTGATAGAATTGAAACTCCCTTGCAATTAAAGATAAAAGAACTATCTAAAAAGATAACATTAATAGTATTTGTTATTTTAATCTTTATCTTTATTTTAGCTTTAATTAATAAATATACTATACTTGAAATTATAATGCTATGTTCATCACTCGCAGTTGCTGCTATTCCTGAGGGACTACCAACTGTAATTACAATAACTTTATCTGTTGGAATATCTAATCTAGCAAAAAAGAAAACCGTAGTAAAACAAATGCAAGCTGTAGAAACATTAGGAGCAATAGATATTATTTGCTCTGATAAGACAGGTACTATAACGCAAAATAAAATGACTGTTAAGGATGAATATGTAATAGATGAAAAGATGCTTAATTACATATGCGCTCTTTGTAATGATGGTCTTATTTATAAAGATAAATATGTGGGTGATCCTACAGAAACTTGTTTATATGATTATTTATATAATAAAAAAATTAATTCTCTTAATTTAAGAAAAAAATGTGAAAGATTATTAGATGTACCATTTGATAGTGATAGAAAGATGTTTACTACTTTAAATAAAATAGATGATGATATCTATGTTTTATGCAAGGGTAGTATGGATTCTTTAATTGAAAAAGTAAATTTATCTAAGACTCAAAAAGAAGAGGTTTTAGATAAAGTTAAGAATTTTTCTAAAAATTCACTAAGGACTTTAGGATTTGCTTATAAAAAGTTAGATTATGTACCAAAAAATATTAAAGAATTAGAAAAAGAGGAAAATAATTTATCTTTTGCTGGTATTTTAGGTATGATAGATCCACCAAGAAAAAGCGTTAAGGAAAGTGTTGCTTTATGTAAAAATGCAGGAATTAGACCTATTATGATTACAGGTGACTCTATAGATACAGCAACTGCTATTGCTAAGGATGTTGGTATTATAACAAGTGATAATGAAGCAATACTTGGAAGCGAACTTGATAAATATAATGATAAAGAACTAGAAGATATTGTTAAAAAATATTCTGTTTATGCAAGAGTTAATCCAATTCATAAAGAAAAAATTGTTTTTGCACTTCAAAACAGTGGAAAAATAGTAGCGATGACAGGAGATGGAGTAAATGATGCTCCAGCTATTAAAGATGCTCATGTTGGTGTAGGAATGGGTATTACAGGCACTGATGTTACAAAGTCAGCTTCTGATATAGTATTAATGGATGATTCTTTTTCAACGATAGTCGTAGCAGTTGAAGAAGGAAGAAGAATATATAATAATATTAGAAATAATATAGTATTTTCATTATCAAGTAATTTTGCTGAGATATTTACTATTATCATAGGGTTGTTTACTAAAACGACAATTTTATTACCAATTTATATTTTATTTATTGACTTGGTAACAGATTCTATTCCTAGTATATGTTTGTCCTTTGAAAAAAGTGAAGATGGCATAATGAATAAAAAACCAAGAGGAATAAACAAACCGTTATTTACACCATTTATTAAAGCTAGTATCGCATTTTCAGCTATAATTGAAACTATGTTTGTAGTTCTTACTTATTTTATTAGTCTGAAAATGTATGGACAAGAAACAGCTATGTCTTTAGCACTTCTTTCAATGGTAATACAAGAAATTGTTTATTCACTATCTTGTAGAAACTTAAAACAATCAGTTATTAAACAAGGATTATTTTCTAATAAAGCAATGAATTATGGACTATTATTAATAATTTTAATTGAACTTATAGTGTTTATTACACCAGTTGGAAAATTAATAAGTGTAACATCAATAAACATTAGTTTAATATTAGTAGTATTTTTAATAAATTTCATGGCAATATTTATTTATGAATTAATTAAGCCTTTATTAGTAAAATGTTTTAAAGATTAAAGTGTATTTTAAGAAGAAAGAAATTAAAAATATTAGTTTGAAGTTGTGATTATAACTAGCTTCATAAATAGTAATTTGAATTGAAATACTATATAATATAAAATTATTACAATTGAGTATTAGTGTATAGATATTACTCCATTTTTGCTTTTATGTATTATTATTTTTACATGCTCAAAAAAATGATTATTGAATAAAAGTGTTGAAAATAATACAATTTAACTAATGATCAATAAGGAGGGATATTTATGTATTATGGATCAGGAACATATGAAGCTTTTGCCCGCCCAGAAAAACCAGAAGGAGTAGATAAAAAATCTGCTTATATAATTGGTACAGGTTTAGCAGGACTTTCAGCAGCATTCTATTTAGTAAGAGATGGACAAATGAAAGGCGAACATATTCATTTGTTAGAAAAATTAGATTTAGCCGGTGGCTCATGTGATGGAAGAAAAGATGTCACTAAAGGCTTTTATATGCGTGGTGGACGTGAAATGGATAATCACTTTGAATGTATGTGGGATATGTTTAGAAGTGTTCCATCAATTGAAACCCCAAATGTTTCTGTATTAGATGAATATTATTGGCTTAATAAACATGATCCAAATTATTCACTATGCAGGGCAACTATAAATTGTGGTGAAGATGCACATACTGATAAAATGTTTAAACTTGATAGAAAATCAGCACTTGCATTATCTAAATTATTTATTACACCAGAAAAGGAATTAGAAAATAAAAAAATATCAGATGTATTGCCAGACTCATTTTGGGAAACAAATTTTTGGTTATATTGGCAAACAATGTTTGCATTTCAAAAATGGTCATCTGCATTAGAAATGAAAAGATATCTATGCAGATATGTTCATCATATAGATGGATTACCAGATTTTTCAGCTTTAAGATTTACAAAATATAATCAATATGAATCAATGATTTTACCCCTTACAAAATATTTAGAAAGTAATGGTGTAAAAATTGAATATGGAATAGATGTTAAAAATGTTATATTTGAATCTAAACAAAACAAAAAAGTAGCAACTCAAATTATATATGAAAATAAAGGCCTTGAAAAAACAATAGATTTAATAGAAGACGATTTAGTATTTATTACAAATGGTTGTTGTACAGATACATCTTGTTATGGAGATCAAAATAATGCACCAGATTTATCAAAAATAAAAAATGGAAATGGTGAATCATGGGATTTATGGAAGAATATTGCTTCACAGGCTTCTAATGGTGAATTTGGTAATCCAGATAAATTCTGTGGGAATGTAGATTTAACAAACTGGATGAGTGCGACTATAGAAGTAAGTGATGAAAATATAATTAAACACATTATAAATATATGTAAACGTGACCCAAGAAAAGGAAAGGTTACAACAGGAGGAATTGTAACTGTAAAAGATAGTACAGAAAATTGGTATTTATCTTGGACAATTAATAGACAACCACAATTTAAATCTCAAAATAAAAGTAGTATTTTAGTTTGGGTATATGCTTTAAATACTACTAAGCAGGGTAATTTTATAGAAAAAGCAATAAAAACATGTACAGGAAAAGAAATATGTGAAGAATGGCTATATCATATAGGAATTCCAACTAATGAAATTGAAACGTATGCCGATAAATGTAATACAACAACATGCTATATGCCATATATAAATGCATTTTTCCAACCACGTGAAGAAAAAGATAGACCACTTGTAGTACCAAAAGAATCAATTAACTTTGCATTTGTTGGACAATTCGCAGAAACACCAAGAGATACAATATTTACTACAGAATATTCAATACGTACAGGTATGGAAGCAGTTTATACACTTTTAAAAATTGATAGAGCTGTGCCAGAAGTTTGGGGTAGTAAATATGATGTTAGAGAACTATTAAAAGCATGTTACTATGCTGTAGATAAAAAGCCAGTTGATGAGCTTCCATTAACATTTGCCGAAAAGCAAGCTATAAAAATAGTTGAAAAGAAAATTAAAGGAACTGATCTTGAAATATTATTTAAAGAAAGTGGTTTATTTAAATAAAAATTAAATATGAAATATTTATTTCATATTTTTTTAATGTATAATATATTATGGGTGATAAATAATGAGTAGTTTAACTACAAAGAAAGCAATAGCATATACATTTAAAGATTTATTAAAAGAAAAACCTTTCAATAAAATAACAATTAATGATATTGCGAATAAATGTGATATAAATAGACAAACTTTTTATTATCATTTTCAAGACATTAGAGATTTAATTGAGTGGATTTGCATAGATGAAGTTGATAATATATTAGAGAAAAAAGATGAATGTGAAAAATGGGAAGATAAATTTTTACTTATTTTTAAAATAATGGAGGAAGAAAAAATCTTCGTAAAAAATATTTATTATTCTGTTTCCGTAGAAGTATTAAGAAGTAATTTGTATAGATTAGTGTATCCTATAATATATAGTGAAATACTTGAAAAATCTAAAGGTAAAAATTTACGAGAAGAAGATAAAAAATTTATAACAGATTTTTATAAATATTCATTTGTTTCTATAGTTTTAAATTGGATAGATAATGGAATGCATGAAAATCCTGAACTAATTGTTGCTAAAGTGAGCAGACTTATTACTGGTACAATTGATCATGCCTGTTTATCTGTAAACTAAAAGAATATATATAATGATTTTGAACTTGATAAAAATTCACCTGCCGAGAAATTCTCGATAGTTCAAAAAGAATAAAATAGGATTTTCAAAAGAAATGTTCAATATTACAATTTAGACGCCGTAATTTCTGTTGATTATAGAATTAACTCTGATAGAGCTATTCAATTTAGAAGATGGGCAACAAATATATTAAAAGAATTTTTAAAAAATGGTATATAATTGATAAAAGAAGAATGGAAAATAGTACTAAAAATAAATGACGATATATATGAAAATTAGTACAACAAAAGTAATGTATTAACTAATATAGTAATTTGGGAGATGATGTAATAATGAAAATCAAACAACAAAAGATGATAAAAGCATTTTTAATTGAAGAATTTGGGAGTGTTAAGGGAACTGACTTGTTTTCTAAGCAGGTAGTAATACTTGATGAACTTATAAAAAACAGTAAAGATAAATCAAAAGAGCAAATGAAAACTCTTATTCAAACGATTCTTCCTCGTATAGCTTTATATAAGACTCTTTTAAAAGAAAATATTTCAGAAGAAGAGTCATATAACTATATCCGCAAATATATGCTTAATAAAATTGCTAGCAAGAAACATGCATCTATGCAAAAGATGGAAGTTGTACCTGGTTTTTATTCAATTTACAGTAAGATATTTCTTAAAATTATGAAGAAAACAGATTTACAAGAGAATGAACAAAGATGCGGTAAAGACTATTTTGACGTAAATATCAAAAAATGTCTTTGGCATACCGCTTGCGTCGAAAATGGTTGCGCTAAACTATGCCATCTTTTCTGCGATGTTGATGATATTACTTATGGTGGACTAAAGAAAATAGGCTTTACCAGAACAAAAACCTTGGGGTATGGTGGAGACTGTTGTGATTTTCATTTTTATAAAAAATAATTTCAGTTATATAGTTTGCTACTAAAATATGGAGGTATAAGATGCAGTTAAAATATATAAATTATTCTAAGATCAAGAAAAAGAAAAAAATACAAAATATATATCTAAGCTCATTTGATAAAGATGAGCGTTTTCCACTTTGGGTATTAAGACTTTGTGCCAAAGAGAAAAATGTAGAATTTAATGGTATCGTTGATAACGAAGAATTAATAGGACTAGAATATATAGTTAACTGTGAAGATTTTACATATTTGATGTATTTAGCCGTAGAAAAAAATAAAAGAAAAAAAGGATATGGTTCTAAAATATTAGCTGATTTATTAAATAAACACGAAACAGTAGTACTTAGTATAGAAAGACCTCTAAAAGATATTTATGATGAAAAAACACTTCGAAAAGAATTTTATCTCAAAAACGGTTTTTATGAGACTAATAAATTTATTGAAGATGGTGGCGTTCAATATGAAATATTAAGTTCAACTAAAGAATTTACTATTACTCCAGAAAAAATGGCTGAAAAATATAATAAAATGACAAAAAATAAACTTTTAAATAGGCTAATTAAGAAAATGTATAATCTTGAAAATACCAATTTTATCAAGTAGACAGTTAAAAGTATTGTAAGATAAAATGTAAAAGACAATCTAGAAAGGATCTAAACTTATGTATAAATGGGAATATAAAACTCCAGAAGGATATGACGATTTAATAATGAATAGTGATGGCACTTATTTAACCTGTCTATGTTTTAAAAACTCCTCTGATATAAAGAAGTTAAAAGAAAATAGTAAGACAAAAGATTTACCTATTTTCAAAGAAACAGCCAAATGGTTAGATATATACTTTAGCGGGCAAGTACCTGATTTTACTCCTAAATATAAAATAGAAAATCTAACTGACTTTAGAAAAGAAGTTATTGATATCATGAATAAAATACCATATGGTAAAACAACCACCTATAGCGCCATTGCACAAGAAATTGCCACCTCCAGACATATTTCTAAAATGTCTAGTCAATCAGTAGGAGGTGCGGTAGGTTGGAATAAAATTTGTCTAATTATCCCTTGCCACAGAGTCATCGGAAAAAATAATGAGCTAGTTGGTTATGGTGGAGGACTAAAAAATAAATTATTATTACTAGAATTAGAAAAGGAAAGTGTAAATAAGTAAAAAAAGACCACAAATAATTAATATGCCTATAAAAAACAATTTATTTTTGATACAATAAAAAAGGTAAGGAGTAATTATGTTAGAAAATATATTATTAGGAATAGTAACAATGTGTACTATGATTTCTTATATACCTCAAGCTATCAAATTAGTAAAGACAAAAAAATCAAATGACTTAAGTTTAAAGTCATGGATACTTTGGGTTGTAAGTAGTCTATCATATACGTTATATGCACTACTTTGTAGTGATGAAGTAATGCTTTTAGTAGAAACATCAGTAGAATTCTTTTTCTGCTTGTTAATTCTTTCTTTAGCAGTCAAGTATCGTAAAAATAAATAAGTTATTTTAATAGGAGTAAAAGTAGTAGTATGAAAGAAAAATATAAAAATTATATAGAGAATGATTGTTCATTTGATACAAAAAGTTGGGTAGGAATTTTTTGTCTTTTAATAGTAATAGCTGGTGTTTTTGGCTTTTTATATGAATTTATCTTTTATTATTTCAATGGTGGAATGAAGGAATTTTATTGGCGAGGAGGTAATTTCTGTCCATGGATAAATATCTATGCCACAGGCTCAATTATAGTTTTTATTCTAACTTACAAATACAGAAAAAAACCTCTCAAAGTTTTTTTAATAAGCACAATATCTTGTGGTATACTGGAATATTTTTCTGGTCTTGGAATGTATATTATTGGTAATGGAAAAAGATGTTGGGATTATAACTCTGAAATATTAAACTTTGGAAATATTGGTGGCTTTGTTTGCCTTAGAAGTGTACTTTTTTTTGGACTATCAAGTTTGTTATTAATCTACGCAATCATTCCTTTATGCTTTTATCTTGCTAAAAAAATGAATAAAAAAGTTTTTTTAACTATCAGTATCTTACTTTGTAGTATAATACTATTTGATGAATTTTATAATCTTATATTTGCGAGAGTACTTCATCTACCAAGAGCATATGATGTCTATAGTAAATTGGGTTTTAAATATGTCAAGTTTAAATAGGAGATAATTTATGAAAATAGTAAAACCTAAGATAACAAATATTACCAAGAAAGATATTAAAAGCTGTTTTGCAACACAAGAGTTTTTTGAAGCAGAACTAGAAAATGAGACACCAACCAATTTAACAATCAGTGATATAAATATTGATAGTTGCTCATTTAAAAATGTAGATTTCAGTAATATAAGTTTAGCATCAGTTGACATATTAGATTCTATCTTTGAGGATTGTGACCTCTCTAATCAGAGTTTTAATAAACAATTTATTGACAGAGTAATCTTTAAAAACTGTAAGTTAGTAGGAACAACTTTTATAGATTCAAATATTAGGAATGTCCAATTTATAGACTGTAATTGCCGTTATATAAATTTTGGTGGAGCAGATATAAATAATCTTCATATTGTTAATAGTACTTTTCAAAACTCATCTTTTAATGAAGCAAAAACAAAAGAAGTATTATTGGAAGAAACAAGTTTCGAAGGAAGCGAATTTGCTGGAGCAACATTAAAAAACGTTGACTTTACAACTTGTAATATTAATGGGGCAATTTTTGATCAAAAGTCCCTTAAGAATATAATAGTCAATAATTTTCAAGCAGCAAGTATAGCCACTATGTTTGGTGTTATAGTAAAGGACTAGTGTACATAGGAACAAACAAAAAAGCCATCAACAGTTAACGTGTTGTTGGCTTTTTTAAATTTTTTATTCTTTCAATACCTAGTCCTATAGTCAAGAATACTAAAATATGTAATATGTAAGCATATCTTGGGGATATTTCAATAAACATATAAACACAATAATAAATTCCAATAATAATTTTTAGTAAAAGTAACTCTTTATTAGTTTTCTTTCTTTCAGGAAAGAGACTGATAATAAATAATATCATAATAAAATTAAGAAAAGCTTGATTAAATAACAAAATGAAATTATATAAATTAGAATTGATGTAATTTAAAAGCTGTATATCATAATTTGTTTGTGTCCAAAGTATTACTTCTTTCTTTAAAAATAAAACTGGTAATTTGACATTTTCCTCTTTAATTCTTGTTTTTAGTAACTCTTTTTTATTATTAGAAGAAAAATATATTTTATCATCATCTTCATTATAAATACCATTATGTTCATAGTTAAGACCACAATAAAATTTCCATTCTGAAGCATTATTTTTGAGCGATGTATGAAGAGGTGAAATAAGAATTAGTCCATTAAAAGCTATCAATACAAGAGTATAAGATAGCACTAAAATGATAGAATTAATAATCTTTTTTTTAGCAATAAGATCTTCTAAAAAGAGATTATAAATAATAATACTTAAAATAATAATTATTGATTCCGTCCTAAGTACATTAGCAACTGCTAAAATAATTCCAATTATTACTGAAAGCTTATAGCTATTCTTTTTAGTAATCAATAAATAGATAGTTATTAATCCAAGAAGGGCAGGGATATGTTGATTCGTTAAAACAGAGTTCAAATAGATAGGATATAAGAAAAATAAGTATAACAAGGAAACACACCTTGCTGTCTTTTCACTAAATAACTTTTTACTTATCAAATAAATAAAGAGTACAATAAACGAGGTTACCAAAGAATTAACAATCTTTAAAAACAATACGCTATTAATAATCTTCAATAATGCTCCCTGATACAAGACATGGCCTAATTGATAACTAAATATTTTAAAATATGAACTTTTTAAGAATTCCAAATTATGAACAATCAAATCTCGACTTGCCTCATACATAGTTTTAAAATCATCAACTATATTAACTTTTAAATAAAAAACACTAATTAATCTAATTATTAAGGCTAGTATAAAAATAAAGATAGCATAGTTTCTAATTTTCATTTTACTAACAATAAATAACAGGACTATAAATAAGGGAATAATAATTAGAGTAGAAATTTTATTTGTAAAAAATAATAACAAAATAGCAAATAAAAAAAATAAAATATATTCACAAATCATAATAAACTTCTTCATATCAAAACATCTTTCTTTATTTAAATATAACATACCTAACATTTCTTTTCAATTGCATTTATGTTATACTAAAAAAGGATGGTGATAACATGAAATCTCTTATAAATAAAAGAAATTTACTGATTATTTTAATCACTTTTATTTTTCTTTTTTTAACCCATTTACCGTTAATGACAAAAAATATTTTGAGTGCCGATATCCTTTTAAATAATGTTTTTTATAATGGCTACTCCTGGGAAATATCTCTAGGAAGATTTGGACTATATGTAGTAGGACTATTAAAATGTTTTTTAACAATACCGCATATTGATATTTTGATAAGTTACTTTATAATATCCATCAGTCTAGTAATATTATTTGACTTATTTTCCTTTAGAAAAAAAGAAGATATTATTTTGTACATTCTAATAATTTGCTTAAATCCTATTACTTCAGCAACCCTACTTTTTGATTACTGTTCAATAGGCTACACCCTAGCTTTCCTTTGTAGTATTTTATCCATTTATGTATATTATAAAGAAGAAAATAAAATAAAAAAATATCTCTTTTCTTTAATTCTGATCGTAGTAGCACTTTCCATGTATCAAGCATATTTATCAGTAATAGTTACAACATTTATAATATATAATATAAAGTTACTTCTTGAAAAAAAGGAAAACTTCAAACTATCTTTAAAATATATATTAACTCTATTAATGGGTGCCCTATTATATTTTATCATAATGAAAATTTCTCTTTTAGTATTCCATGTTAATATGAGTAATTATAGTGGAGCAGATAAAATAGGATTACAAACATTACTATCTATTCCCAAGAAAATAGGCCTAAGCTATAAGTTGTTCTATGAATATTATTTCACAGACAAGATAGTAAAAAACATATATATAAAAAATAATATATTAAATATTTTTCTACTTATTTTATTAATTATTGGAGTTGTATTTCAAATTTTTAAGAACAATTTATCACCAAAGAAAAAAGTCTTAACCTTACTATTAGTTTTAGCATTACCTATATTTTTAAATAGTATAATTTTTACAATAAATGATACAAAACTTCAGTTGTTAATGAGTGCATCATACCTTCTAATACCATTACTATTAATTACTACCATGCCTGAAAATAAAATGAAATACTTAAGTATTATAGTAATTATCCTTCTTCTTAGAAATAACCTTATTCAAACCCAAGCAACATACTTATCTTTAGAAAATACTTTTAACAAATATAATACCGTAATCACTAGCGCCATTAAAGAAAATATCAACCATCAAAATTATAAATTTGCTCTTATAGGTAGTACAAAAAATGAAACAGAAATTAACAAATTAAATTATGGCTTTATTAGCGATGATGCTATATTCTGGGAAGAGTATAACCTTAAAAAACTTGGCTTTGAAAGATTTTGTTATGAATATTATGGATTAAATTTAACCTTTGTGAGTGAGGAAGATTACGACAAAATAAAACAACGAGAAAATAAGAACCAAGAAATTATATATACATATGATGATATTATTGTAATTGATTTGTCATACTTGCATTAGAAAACATATTAAAGTATAATTATACTATTGTTAGGAGAATGATTATGAAAAAAAGATTAATAAAAAATATATTAAGTTTAATAGTGTTAATAGTTATTTTATTTACAACATATGAAATTTTCAAATTAAATGTTTTACCAAATAAATATTTAATCCTATTTATAGTAGGAGAGACCATACTTTATCTTTTAGGTCTACTTTTTTACAATCTTAAAAAGAAGGCTCTAATAGTTATCGGAATCATCTTATTTATAATAAGTATAACTGGTAATGCCTTTGGTTATTATTTTCTAAATAAAACTAATACTTATATTGATAAAAGCTTAGGCACCAATACTTATAGTATAGAAACAAAATATTATGTTATAGCAAATAAAGATAGCACAGTAAACAATATTAAAGAATTAAAAGAAAGTGACACAATAGAATATTATAAATACAGTCGCTCTATAGAAAAAGCCTTAAAGAAATTAGGTAATTACAATTATATTAGTAGTGATGCTGCCTCAAAATCAATGGAAAATGTAACAAATAACAATTCTTACTTCCTAATAGCGAGTGTTAACTATGATTATCTTATGGAATCAACTAATTTATACTCTAGAGATAATTACAAAATTATTGGTGAATTTAACGTAAAGGAAGAAATAAAAAAGAATAATACGATAAAAAATGTTTATAACATTTATATTAATGGACTTGATTTTACAGGAATCATGCGTGATTACAATTTAATCGCAACAGTTAACTTAAATACTCATAAAATAGTTTTAACTTCTATTCCTAGAGATTATTACATTGATGTTCCTGCTTATAATATGAAGGACACCCTAATGTGTCTTGGCTCTCTAGACTCTGAAGTAAGCAAAGAAGCTTTAGAAAAACTATTTGATATAAAGATAGATTATACTGTAAACTTTAATACTACTAGTTTAGTAAATATAGTTGACGCCGTTAACGGAGTTGATTTCTGTTCTGACTATGACTTTACAACAACTCATGCTTTAGTAACTAATACTTATGATGATACTAAAGGAAAAAAACTTCATGTAAATAAAGGATGTAAAACATATAATGGTACCGAAATTTTGGCCATTGCAAGAGAAAGAAACGCCTTCCCAGGAAGAGATCGTTACCGTCAAAAAAACTGTCGCCAAATATTAATTAATATAGCTCAAAAATTAGCCTCAGCTACAACCCTAACAAATTATACTGAAGTGTTAAATTCTTTTGATGGTCTATATACTACTGATATGAACGATAAGACAGTAAAATCATTAATTAAGTCTGCACTAGAAAACAAAAATTTTGAAGTTGTAGAACAAAGCGTTGATGGAACAGATGGTATTGGTATTGGACACTTAGGAACTCAAGAATCATGGATAATGAATCCCGATATGAATACTGTAAACGCTGCTACAACTGAAATAAAAAAAGTCCTATCAGGCAAATAAAAAAGAAAAGTCTATTTTCTATTAGAAAATAGACTTTTTTTATAAAATGTCAAAAAAATATTGACTTGGAGCAAACTCCAAGGTTTACAATATAATTGTTCAAGATTATTGAGAATAAGTTTCAAACAGAAAAGAGGTAGAAAAATGACAATCAAAGAAATATCTGATATGTATGATTTATCACCAGACACCCTAAGATTTTATGAAAAAAAGGGTTTGATTGGTCCAATACAAAGAACAAAAAGTGGAATCAGAAACTATAGTGAACAAGATTTAAAAAGAATAGAGTTCATAAAGTGTATGAGAGGAGCTGATTTACCCATAGATGTACTAAAAAAATATGTTGATTTGTTTGAACAAGGAGATAAAACAATAAATGAAAGACGCTTGCTATTAGAAAATCAAAGAACAATACTTAAAGAAAAAATAAGTAAAATGCAGGATGCCTATGATCACTTGAACAAAAAAATTGAATTATATTATTCAGGAAAACAAGACGAATATTTAAAAAAGTAAAGTTTAGAATAATATTATAAAATTTATTTTAAAAGGAAGAATATCATGAAAAAATTAGTTATTTATTTTTCTCATACAGGAGAAAATTATATGAAGAATGGCATTGAAAATATTGAAAAAGGAAATACAGAAGTAGTAGCCGAAAACATCTCTCATCTTACAGGAGCAGATTTATTTAAAGTTGAACCTCTAAAAGAATATCCTTATAACTATCATGAATGTTGTAATGTTGCCAAAGAAGAATTAGAAAATAACTCTCGTCCGAAAATTAAAAATAAATTAGAAAGCATCAGTGATTACGATACTATTTATATTGGTGGTCCTGTTTGGTGGAGTCACTATCCTATGTGCATGTTTACATGCCTTGAGAACCTAGATTTTACTGGTAAGACAATTTATCCATTTGCAACTCATGAGGGTTCAGCTTTAGGAGATGTTATGGATGATATTAAAAAATTATGTTCTGGAGCAAACATAAAAGCAGGACTTGCCATTCGTGGAAGTGATGCGAATAACTCTTTAGAAAAATTAGAAAGCTGGTGTAAATAATGAAAAAGTTAGTAGTCTACTATAGCTATACTGGAAACACCAAGAAGATAGCTGATATGATAAAAAATAAATTAGACTGTGACATTTTGGAGCTAGAACCGCTAACACCTTTTTCTAAAGACTACGATGAAGTGGTTAATGAATATCAAAATAACTCCATTGATAATAAAGAAGTTCCAATAAAAGATATTAATGTTAATTTAGATGATTATGATGAGATTATTATCGGAACTCCAGTTTGGTGGTATACAATATCTCCTGTTGTTGTTACATTTTTAAAGGAAAATGATTTATCAAATAAAACAATTTATCCTTTTGCAACCAATGCCGGTTGGCTTGGTAAAACATTTAAGGATATAGAAAAATTGTGTCATAATTCTGAAATAGAAAAAGAAATGAATATAGTTTTTGAAAGCTATAGTGATAAATTAAAAACAACAGAAAAAGAATTAAATGATTGGATAAACTCTATAGAAAAATAAGGAGAAAAATGATTATGAGAAAAGATTTAGGAAAAAAATGAATTTTTTGCCACTTCTAGATACCAATAGCAAGGCTGTAGTAGTCAACGCTGGAACACCTATGGTATTAGGATTTACTAAAGATGTACGTGATGAATATGTTAAAAGAGGTCAACTAGTTGATGTTGGTATAGCTGAAGAAAATGGTGTTGCAATGGCTAGTGGAATTGCTAAAAATGGAGGTACAGCTGTTTTTGAAACTCTAGCACCATTCTTTCAAAGAACTTATGATCAAATATCACATGATTTATGTCTAAATGATAGTCCCGCAACAATGTTAGTATTAAGTCCTGGCGCTTATGGAATGAACTCTGATACACATCTAGCTCTTTGTGATATTCAAATGTTTGCTCACATTCCAAACTTTATTTATTTAGCACCATCCACTAAAAGTGAATACAAAAATATGTTAAAATTTGCTACTACTCAGAAAAAACATCCAGTAGGAATTAGAGTACCAGCCGAATTCTCTGAAATAGATACTTGCGATAATACAGACTATACAATATATAACAAAAATAAGATTGTCCTAAATGGTAATACAGTAGCAATCTTTGCTATAGGAAAAATGATGGATATGGCTCTTGACATTGCCAAAAAGGTAAAACAAGACAAAAATCTTGATATTACTGTCATTAACCCTTTATTTTTAACTGGATTAGATGAAACTCTATTAAATGACTTAAAGAAAAATCACAAATTAGTAATCACTTTAGAAGATGGTGAACTAATGGGTGGCTATGGTCAAAATATTTCATCATTTTATGGCATAAGTGACATGTTAGTTAAAAACTTCGGTATTAGTAAAAAATTCCATACTGATTTCACAGCGGAAGACTTGTTAAAAGAAAACGGTATGTCGGTTGAAAATATATCTAACATTATAGAAAATATGTTATAGAAAGATACTAGTTTTAAAACTAGTTTTTTTTCTCTAGAAATATTATAATATAATTGAAAGAGGATAATATGGAAACAAAAAGATGTAAATGGTGCAATGAAAAAAATAAAATATATATTAAATATCACGACAGCGAGTGGGGCATAAAAAATGAAGATGATGCTTACTTATTTGAAATGCTAATACTAGAATCCTTTCAGGCTGGCTTATCATGGGAATGTGTTCTAAATAAAAGAGATAATTTTAGAAAAGCCTATGATAATTTTGATCTAAATAAAGTATTAAATTATGATGATAAAAAGATTAATGAATTGCGACGAAATAAAGGTATTATACGTAATAGTCTAAAAATAAAAGCAAGTATCAATAATGCTAAGATATTTAAAAGTATTATTGATGAATATGGTAATTTTATTACTTATCTCTATAAATTTGCTCCCTCAGTTCCGATTTATGAAACCAACAAAACCAATTCCCTACTATCTGATGAAATCTCTAAAGACCTAAAGAAAAGGGGTATGAAGTTTGTAGGGACAACTATTATATATTCATATCTCCAAGCTATCGGTATTATTAATTCACATGAAAAAGATTGTTTTATGTATAAGGAGGAAAAACATGCTTAATTATAAAAAAATGCCAAAAGTTGAACTTCATCTTCATCTAGATGGATCAGTAAGACCAGAAACGGCGGCTAAATTACTAGGAATAGATATTGCTGAAGCCCGAAAAAATATGATTGCTGATGACAAATGTTTAGATTTAAATGATTATTTAACCAAGTTTTTTATTCCTGGGGAGGTTATGCAAACAAAAAAGAATTTAGAATTAATCTCAGAGGAAATTGCAGCTGATTTGGAAGAAGATGGAGTAATTTATGCTGAAATTAGATTTGCACCTCTTAAACATATTTTTAAAGGTTTAAGTTTAGATGAAGTTGTAGAAAGCGTTCTTAAAGGGTTAGCTAAAAAAAGTCTAAAAACGAATCTTATTCTTTGTATGATGCGTGGTGATAAAGAGGAAGATAATATTAAAGTAGTAGATTTAGCTGAAAGATTTTTAAATAGAGGAGTAGTTGCTCTTGATTTAGCTGGAGCAGAATCTATTTATAAAACTATTGATTATAAAAATTTATTTGCATACGCTAAGGGTAAGAACATTCCTTTTACCATTCATGCTGGAGAAGCAGACGGAAAAGATAGTATGAAGGCAGCTATAGATTTTGGAGCCAAGAGATTGGGACACGGAGTAAATGCTATTTTTTATGAAGAACTGTTAGATGAAATTAGACAAAAAGATATACTATTAGAAATTTGTCCAACCAGCAATGTACAAACTAATGTCATAAATGATATAAAATATCATCCAGTAAGAAAGTTGTATGATGCAAATATATTAGTCTCTATAAATACCGATAACAACACAGTATCTAATGTAACATTAACAACAGAATATGAAAAACTAGCGCAAAAATTAAACTTTACTTATAAAGACTTTGTTAAAATGAATAAAGACGCTATAAGACATGCTTTTATAAGTGAAGATGAAAAAGAACAATTACTGCAAAAATATGATGAAAAACTAAATCAATTAAGTTAAAGTTGTATTTCTTTCAGTTTTATGATATAATATGTCAGACAATTGAGGTGTAGCTATAAATATAAAATTAACTAAGAATGAAAAAAGGAGTAAGCATGAATTACGATTTGAAAATGGAAGAACAAATTAATAATATGGAAGGCAAGGTAAAAACTTTGCTCCTTCACTCATGTTGTGCTCCATGTTCATCAGCGTGCTTAGAACGCCTAGGTAATAATTTTAAAATATCTATTTTTTATTATAATCCTAATATAACTAATAAGAGTGAATATGATAAAAGATTAGCAGAAGTTCAAAAATTTGCCGCACAGTTCAAGATAAAATATCCCATAGAAGTAATAGCGGGAGACTATGAAAAAGAAAAATTCTTGGAAATGGCTAAAGGCTTAGAAAATGAACCAGAACGAGGTAAACGCTGTTATTTATGCTACAAATTACGCCTAGAAAAAACGGCTCAATATGCTTATGAGCATCACTTTGACTTTTTCGCAACAACTCTAACTCTAAGTCCCTACAAAAACGCCAATTGGTTAAATGAAATAGGGGAAAGTCTTAATAAAGAAATATCTGCTACCTATTTATATTCCGACTTTAAAAAGAAAAATGGCTATAAAAGAAGTATTGAACTTTCAAAGGAATATAACTTATATCGCCAAAATTACTGTGGCTGCATCTATTCAAAAATCGGGAGGTAATATGCTTAACTACGTAAATGAAGAGGAACTAGAAAGAGAAGATTATCCCTTCGAATATGGTGGAGAATCAAATTTATATCGCTTAAAAGATAGTCTAGAAGTGTATAAAAAATATATTTCTTTAAGTGATTCTACTGTCCAAAATAAAACAGAAAAATTAATTTACCTAGATAAAAACAAAGATAAAATACCTTCTGCCATAACACCTACTAAAATAATTGTTAATTCAAAATATTTACCTACAGGATACACAATGAAGTACTCAAAAAATTGTGATCTAGAAAATTTCATGATGTCAAACGAGCATTCTCATAATGAAAAACTTGACATGTTAAAAAAACTAAGAGAAATTCTCTTTACCTACGCAAGCAATGGTATCTTTTATTTTGATTGTAATATTGCCAATTTTTTATGTAGCAAGGAAAGTAATCAAAGTAAAATAGATATTATTGATATAGACAATATAGAAATAGATAATGCTGATGCCAAAATTACTTCAGACTGTTATAATAATGATATGACAAAATATTTAAAAAATGGCGGCCAAAAAGGAAATGATATGTTGACATATGCCTTTAATCATTTAACTAGAATGTGTTTTAATACAATCCCAGAACTTGAGTATAAAATTAATCCTTTATCAAGAACTTCATATTCAGCTTGCACCTTAGGTACATTTTGTTATAACCTTGATCAAGCATCAGTAGACACTATAGCTGACCATGAATTTCTTCTAGATTATCTTACTGACATCCCAAAAAAAATATGAGAGGATGTCTCATTTTTTATCTAAAAACAAATGAACACTAATATTTACAATCAAAAACACATAGTTTATAATATAACTAGAGGTGAAACAATGAAATATTATTGTATAGGTATTAAAGGAACAGGTATGTCAACACTTGCTCAAATACTTTCAGATTTAGGAAATGAAGTAAGTGGTTACGATGACGCTACTGAATATAAATTTACCCAAAAAGGATTAGACGAAAGAAATATTAAAATATATTATGATAATACACACGATATCCCCAAGGATACTATTGTTACTTATTCAGTTGCCTTTAAAGAAGACCACAAGGAATTAAAAAGAGTAAAGGAATTAGGTTTAACAATCAAAAAATATAATGAAATAGTAGGAGACATTACAAAAATGTTTAATACTATCTCTGTAGCCGGAACACATGGAAAAACTTCTACATCATCAATGATTAGACATATATTAGAAGACTCCATTGGTTGCAGTTACTTCGTTGGTGCAGGAGATGGCCGTATTAATTCAAATAGTGATATTTTTGTTATTGAATCAGACGAATTTAACAAACATTTATTAACTTATTATCCAACTAATTCTATCATTACTAATATTGAAAAAGAACATATGGAGTGTTATAAAGATCTTCAAGATATAATTGATACATTTTCAACATTTGCAAATCACACTAAAAATAGATTAATAGCATGTGGTGATAATCCTAACTGCCATAGCTTAAACACTAAAACTCCTATTACTTATTATGGATTTAATGAAGATAATGATGTAATTATAAAAAATCATCATGTTGCAGAAGATGGTGAAACTTTTGATCTTTACTTTAAAGATAAGCTATTTGATACATTTACAATTCCTGTTTATGGCAAACATATGGTTTTAAACGCTACCGCAGCAATCATCATGTGTAACATATATGGTATTTCAAAGGAACAAATCAAAAATAGTTTCAAAACATTTAAGAATGCTAAACGTCGTTTTGCCGAAGAAAAAGTAGGAAATGCTATCATCATTGATGACTATGCTCATCATCCAACAGAAATAAGTGCTACCCTAGATGCTGTTAAAAGAAAATATAAAGATAGAAGAGTAGTAGCAGTTTTTAAACCAAATACTTATTCTAGAACTAAAGACTTTACCAATGAATTTGTAACTGCTTTAAGTAAAGCCGATAAAGTTTATTTAACAGAAATAGATTGCAATAGAGAAAGACAAAGTGATTATCCTGGCGTTACATCAAATCTTATTGTAGAAAAAATAAAAGGTGCCGAAATAATTTCAGAAGATACCATTGATAAACTAAAGAATGAAAAAGACTCGGTTGTTTGTTTTATGAGCTGTGCCTACGTTAATCATTTAATTGATGCTTTTAAAGAAATAATAAAATAAGAATACACGTTATTCTTTTTTTATTTCCCATAATTTCCCATAATTGTTTGATAATTTTTTGACAATTTTTTCCTATACTGAAAATGTAAAGAGGAGGCGATGCCCATAAGGTTATCAAAATAAAGTAAAACATGATATAATACTATTGGTAGGTGATGAAAATGTATACAATTTGTTTTGTAGAAGATGAAAAAGACCTTTCCAATTTAATAAAAGTTTATTTAGAAAAAGCTGGTTATAAGGTTGTGACCTTCAATAAAGGAGCTGATGCTATCGATTATATAGGTCAACCTGTAGATGTATGGATATTAGATATTATGTTAGAAGATGACATTAGTGGATATGATATCATTAAAGAAATCAGAAAAAATAATAGTAATGTCCCAGTTATTTTCACCTCAGCAAGAGATCAAGAAATAGATAAAATATTAGGTCTTGAACTAGGTAGTGATGATTACATTACAAAACCATATTCTAGTAAAGAACTTGTTCTACGAGTAAATAATATTATAAAACGTGTTTATAAAAAAGAAGAAAAAACAATTAATTACGAAACTTATCAAATAGATTTAGAAAAAAGAGTAGTTTACAAAGACCAAAAACAAATAAAACTTACTACATTAGAGTTTGATCTACTTATCCTATTTTTAAAAAATATCAATAAAGGTTTTTCTAGAGATGAAATACTTAACTATATTTGGGGTGATGACTACTTTGGTACAGACAGAGTTGTAGATGATTTAGTTAGAAGACTTAGAAAGAAAATGCCAAAGTTAAACATTAATGCCATTTATGGATATGGGTATCGTATGTCATGAAAAATCAAAAACAAACACTTAGTAAACAACTTATTATAATAATTTTCTTAGTCTTTTCCATAGCATTTATCTGTCTAGGGGTAGTCTTACCTAAAACCCTAATTCCTCTAGCAGAAAATAATGTCTATAGGTATTTAAGTGAACCATTAAAGTTCATGCAGTCTAATTTTGATAAAGACCTACCTTCGTCGGAGATTGCATATCTATATATTATAGATCAAAAAATAGTAACTAGTGATAATTTAACTGAAGTTATGGGGTTTGATAACCCATTATTTATCATAAAAAAAATCAAAAATAATACCTATGGAAAATTTATTTATAAACATAATACCTATTACTATTACACAATAAAAACAGAACAAGTTACCAAAATAGCTCTAACAAATGATACTTATATAAATAAAACTAAAGCCGATATTTTAGCAGCTATTTTACCAATAGTTTTAGGAACACTTTTAATAGTAGGACTTATCCTTGTAATCTGGAGTTCTATTATAATATATAAAATTGACAAACTAAAATCAAAGGTTGATAATATCGACAATGAGGATTATAACCATACAATTGATTTTAAAGCTAATGATGAAATTAAGTCTTTAGGATACGCAATTGAAGATATGCGTATTTCCCTAAAAAGCCAAGGGGAATACCGCAATCAAATGTATCAAAATATCTCACATGATTTTAAAACACCTCTTACCGTTATAAAATCATATATAGAAGCTGTTCATGACGAAGTAGAAGATAAAGACAAGGCTCTACAGGTTATCGAAGAGCAAACTGAAAAATTAGAAAATAAAGTACACTCACTTCTTTACTTAAATAAACTAGATTATCTCAAAGATAGTAAACCGAAAATAGAAAAAATAGATATGGAAAAACTTATAAATGATGAGGTTTCTAAATTTAAATGGAAACGAAAAGATGTAGAATTTATAGTTGAATATGACCATAAATCGGTATATTTTGGTACAGTTGAGCATTGGGAGACGATTCTTGACAACTTACTAAATAATTTTATGAGATATGCTAGTACTACTATAAAAATTAATGCCAAACAAAATAAAATAATTTTATATAATGATGGATCAAACATCGATAATGATTTACTTGAAGGAATCTTTACTCCGTTCCGCAAGGGAATTAAAGGTGAATTTGGTCTAGGATTATCAATTGTGAAAAAGACTTTATGTATCATTGGCTATGATATTAATATAAAAAATGAAAAGAAAGGTGTGACCTTCACAATAACTAGAAGCTCTAAATAGGGCTTCTTTTTGTTTAATTTATATTTATTTGTCCATAATAACAATGGTGATAAATATGAAAATATTAATAACGGGAGCAACATCAGGTATTGCTTATGAAACGGCTTTAAAACTGTTAGAACAAAATAATTTTATCTATTTTTGTACACATACAGAAGAAGAAAAATACCTTCTAAAAGAAAAACTCGCTAATAAAAGTAATGCCAAAGTATATAAACTAGATGTTTGTAATGAAAATGATTTAAAACTTTTAGATATTTTAGATTATGATGTTTTTTGGTCACATGCTGGCATTGGCAATGGTGGAGCAGTACTTGGTATTTCACTAGATACAATCAGAAAGAACTATGAAGTAAATGTTTTAAAAAATATTGCGGTAATAAAAAGGACATATGAAAATATGTGTCATAAAAATATAGAGGGGAAAATATTTGTGACCAGTTCTTTAGCGGCATATTTACCCCTTACTTATTTAGGAGCTTATACATCTAGTAAAGCAGCCTTAAGTAGTCTTTGTTATACAATGAATAAAGAGTTAAAATTAATTGGTAGTAATATTAGTCTTACTCTAATAGAGCTAGGTGCATATCATACGGGTTTTAATCAAGTTATGATTGATAACAAAGAACGCTTTTTAAAACCAGCATCAACTTTTTATTTATATAAAGACAAAGTAACAAAAAAACAAAACAACCTCTTTAATCTTATAGAAAAAAAGACTTTAGCAGCAGTTAGTACCAAACTAGCAAAACAAATGTCAAAGAAAAATCCTAAATTTCTTATTCGAACACCCCTTATTCAAAGACTGCTAGTAAAATTATATATTATATTTTTAAGATAACTTATTATATTATTGCATTAGCCTCTTTTTTGTATTATTATATAAAGTATTTAGGAGGTTCTGATGTTAAAAAATAATTATGATGTTGCAATGATAATGCAACGAAGAAAAATACATGCTGGTTTAAGTATATATGTACCAGCACAAGGTATAGAAGGCAAGTACTCCGAAGACGAGGGAATCTTTTATGCACTCGATGGAACTTCTTATGAAGTGCTTGATGAATTTATCTATGATTTTGATGATGATGTATCATTAATCTGCGATTTTGTATTATCTAAAAAAGATTTTAATGATAAATATAAAAATCAAAAGAATATGGAAGAGGCATTAATGAAATATCGCCTAGATTATTCAAATTGTAGAGTAAACAGATATGATATGGAAAGTCGTACCACTAAGAGCTTTATTATTGATATTGATGAGCTTTTTTCTGACATAAATAATAATATTCAATTTGAAGGTAATGAAGTAATAACCGCTCAAGAAAATATAGTTCCAGAAGCCTTTGAAATTACTCCAGAATTTGAAGAAATGCTTTTCTCTGAATTAATAAAAAAAGTTAATAGTCACGCTATGACCAAAAAAGAAATGCTTGAATTAAATAAAAAAATAATTGTCACTCGTGATAACTACAATAATTTAATAGATACAATAGCTAGAGTAACAGAAATAGAAGAAGAAAGCCTGCAAGCTCCTGCTGTAAAAAATACTAGTGAACCAAAAGAAATAACCAAAGAAGAACTATATCTAAAACGTAAAAATGTCATAAAGAAGCTAAAAGATATCATCATCGGACAAGACGATGAAATTGATCAATTAGTAACTGAAATATTTCGTTTGCAAAACAATCAAAATGGAAAGAATAAAGGAATTTTATTAAGTGGTTCAACAGGTGTAGGAAAGAGTAGAATATGTACTCTTTTAGCAAAGTATCTTGATATACCATGTAAAATTATAGATACTACACAACTTACAATGCCTGGTTATAGAGGACAAAATATTGAAGATTTTTTAGAGCAATTATATTTGGATGAAAGAAAAAATCTAAAACGAGTAGAGAAGGCTATTATTGTCTTCGATGAAGTTGATAAAAAGGGTTCACGAGATAATTATGATGTCTCTGGTAAAGGCGTATTAAACCAACTACTTAAATTCCTTGATGGAACAGAATATACAATAGGACTAAATGAGGAAAGTGTATTACAGAAAACCAAAGTAAGAATCTCCACTAACAATATGATTGTAATATTCTCTGGAGCATTCTCTAATGTTTATAATGCCCCTAAATTTACTACAAACAATTTAGGCTTTAGAGAAACAAATGCTCCTAAAAGTAAAGAACCAACACTACAAGACTTTATTGACATTGGTTGCCTACCAGATGAGTCTATGGGAAGACTACCTATTATTATTCACTTAAACACCCTAAGTGAAAACGACCTAAAAAACATTTTACTTCATTCAAAAGAAAGTGATATTTATTATGTCAAACAAGAGTTTAAAAATGAAGCTGAAGTAGATATTAAATTTAGCGATGAAGCCATCGAAGAAATCGCTCATCAAGCCTATCTGTTACAAACTGGAGCTAGGTCATTACAAAAAATAGTACATGACGCTACATACCACGCTTTTAAGAAAGTAACAGATGATTTTGGAAAATACTCTAAGGTTATAATTACAAAAGATACAATTACAGATCATAAAAACTACACTCTTATTTCAAAAGAACAAAATAAAGTTTTACAAAAAAATAAAAAAATGCTATAATACAACTCCCGGTGATGTATTATGGATATTAGTAAAATAAAAAATTTAAAAATAAATATTAGTAAGATAAAAAAGTCAAATAAACACTTCAAACTAAGAAAAGAAGAAAGAATCAAGAATTTAAAAATGTTAATAGCGTTACTTGCTACTGCTAACATAGCTATGGGTGCTGGTATTTCTACCTTCCTAATTCAAAAATTAGTAATGCCACATTATCATGAAAGAGTATCAGATGTATCTAGTCTTTATAAGAGTATTGAAGAAAATACTAATCTAGATAAAAATGAAAAAAAGATTTTAAATTATGTTTCGGAGTTTATTGATGAGTATTATTACTATATGGATAAAAACGAAGTAGAAGATAAATTATCTAACTTTGATATAGAGTATAAAACCCAAAAAGATAAAAATGTAACTGGTTCCTGGAACTCTATGTTTTGCGATATGACTTTCTATACTATGTCATCTTCAAAAGATTTAAAAAATAATAGTGAAGTTGTTTCTCATGAACTATACCATTTATTAAGTGGTGATATCTATAACAAATGTTTAGCAGAAGGAATTGCTTCCCTAATAAACTATGAATATTCTGATTATGAAAATCAGGACTCTTACTATAAACAACTATTAATTGCCCAAATCCTTTGTGAGATAATAGATCCAGAATTAGTAGTAAAAAGTTATCTTCAAGCAGATACTAGCATTATTACAGATGAACTATTTAAAATAGATAATAATAAAACAAGATATAAAAGATTATTTAAAAATTTAACTAGATATCAAGAAGTATTTAATAAATACCTAGAATATACTGAAGTAGACCTAGAAAAAGGCTCTTACAATGATTACTTAAATTTAAAAAATATAGAAGAAGATTTATTAAAATCTATAAAATCAGATTTGAAGTTTTATTATGATCATTCAAAAAATAGGAAAGATGAAGCTACCGTCGAAGACTATTTTGACAAGCTTACCACTGATTATGATATAGTTGTTAATTCAAACAATAATAAAAATAAAATAGTTTATGTGGGAGATTATAATACTGAAAGTAAATATTTAAGAAAAATAAAATAAGTGGTTAAGTGATATGAACCCCGTTTCTTGGACAAAATAGAAACGAGGTTTTTATATGTCAAAA